>OBZV01000023.1_pt1 | contig 196325 bp, 141 predicted proteins | sample 1501581 | NCBI WGS metagenome assembly OBZV01 (sample SAMEA2580257, study PRJEB22360) | human gut metagenome | biome: human gut; feature: human-associated habitat; material: faeces | place: Denmark | collected 2008/2010
AACAATAGGTTCAGACAGCATGCTGAACAATTACTCGCGCGACTTCTTGTCGCACGTTATTTCACAAAGGTATAAAAAAAGAGTATGCGTGCTATGTGCAGGCATACTCTTTTTGAGTAATTCCCATCCTAATAAAAATACGTGGGAAAGTTTATCCGATCAGTTACTTTTTGACCATGTCGAAACTGAATGTGGTAGCCGGGAAGGTTTCAAACGACTCTCCTTCTACTTCCACTTGGGTGGCTTTGATTACAAAGGTGAGTTTTTTATCTTTATATGTATATTGACCCTTTTCTTCCGCTTCTATGGTTACTTTTACAGTAATTTGAGGAGCTTCCTCTTCCTCTGTTTGTACTTGAGTCGGGATCGTATATTTTATTTCCAAAGGTTCAGGTTTTAATTGAAGTAGAATGGAGCCTTTACTATCATCATTAAAAGCAGCGGTATAAGGAATGTTGTAATTGATATCGCCTAAAGTCTCAATGATAACTTCACCTATTTCATCACCGACGATACTTTTAATCAGATCGTCAACCGGAAGTTTTTTTATCATAATCTGATTGTCCTTAACTTCAGCGGTAACTGTGGCTCCTTGCGGCTGTTCTTCTTTGGAGGAATAGTTTTGTGGATTGACGGATGGAGCAGTTTCTGTTAGCATATTACCGGAATAATTACCTTCCACATCTTTAAGTGAATATACGGGAATATCAGAATCGTCATCACTACTACATGCTGTAAAAGTGGCTATCAGGCCTAATGACATTACTAAGAAAGCAAAACGATTAAAACAACAAGCTTTTTTTATTTCAGTTATAATTTTCATACTGTTTTAAATTAGATTATTAATTTCAAAATTAAGGTGTACGTACATAAAGTAAATGCCGGTACTTGTGAAATACTGCATAAGGAAATAAAAACAGAATATTTTTTTATATGAGTATTGCCATGAAGATCCCTGTTCATGGGATCTTCAACTATAAAATATTCTTTTTATTTTATAGCTTTTTCGTAATGGACTTGCTTGGAGTTATCCCGAAATACTCTTTGTATTTATGGCGGAAATTCTTAAGATTTTTCAATCCAATCATTTCAGGAATAACCTGGACAGGGTATTTTCCACTCTCCAATAATTCACGTGCTTTTTCCATACGAATCCGATAAATAAAATACTTCGGTGCTTCTCCCGTCAGTGCTTTCCATTTATTAAAAAAAGCAGTTCTGCTCATATACAGTTCAGAGGCAATTTCATCTATCGTCAGATTTTCCTTATCTATATTTTTTAGAATAAATTCTTTTACTTGATTGATGAATGTGTAATTACTATCATCTAAAACTTTCTCTTCTTCCTTTTCCAAGAACTGCTTTCCGAAAACTGTCTGTAAGAATGATCTTCTTAGAGAACGGTTGTTTTTGATAAGCACATTCATTTCTATCTTTAAATCTTCGATGTGGAAAGGCACATATAAAAATATGTCGGCTAGGGAACTTTCTCTTTTGTTGCGTTGTCCTATATCTATACGTGAACCGTAAAGAATAATAGGAATAACGGATGTTTCTCCTGATGTCTTTAGTCTTGATGACAGTTCATAGCCATACATTCCATGCAGTATAAGGTCGCAAATCACTAAATCAGGATATTTCTCTTTTATACATTCTAAAGCTTCAGAGCCATTCCCGAAACTTTTCACATCAAAATCCTTTGATAAACATTCTTCCAAATAAGATTTGAATTCTTCATTACTGTCAGCGAGAACAACAGTAGGCTTGATTGAACTTTTTTTATGAGCAATCTTACGCAATGAAGTATCAGTCTTTCTTTCTTCCGACTTTTTAGCCGAGTGTATGATATTATATCCGGATACCTTTCTTCCTGAATTCGTTGTAGGAAATCTTAGTGAGACAGTGTGGGTTGAATGATTGATAAGAATATTCCCATCACATAGTTTCATTAATTTTTTGCAGAGTACACTTTTGGCAAATGCATATTTGAACTCTGATTTATGTTTAGGTTTAATCAAGTGATACTTTTGGCGCCTATAACATGTTAGCAATTTGCCCTTGTTGGCATCGAACGTTTTAAGTTCCCAGTGTTCGGAATTAGAAGAAATTGAAAAGATAATCCTTTTATCTTCAGGTTTTGAATGTTCTATTGCGTTTTTTATGAATTTATCAATGATGGGAGAAATTTTACTTTGATCGAACCAAACGCTGGCATAATTAAACTCTGTTTTTATTTCTAACTTAATCCGCTTGTCCGTAGCGAAATCTTTCAATGAATGGACTCTGTTATTAATGAAGTTTCCCAGTTCATATTCGGCAATATCCATCTGTTTGGAGTAGATAAGCAGATGTCGCAGATTCATTAATTTGGTCAGGTGTTCATCAAGACAGTCTATATTACGAATGACTAGTGATAACATTTTCTTTATGTCTTCGGGGCAACTATCATCACAAGCAGCTCTTAGAGGGGTATGAACGAGTGTGATAGGGTTGCGAATGCTTTGAAAAGAATCCATGAAATATTGGTGCTCTTCTTTTAAGATTTTGATTTCCTTATGGAGGGTAAGAAAATGAGATAAGAGCCAATATAATGAAATTCCTCCGGCTGTAAGTAGTAAGAAGAAGTGAGACTGGTGAAAGATATTTGCATCTATAATAGAGACAAATAGTGACATTATCATTAAGTATTTCATATTTATTTTTTGTTGAAGTCACTTGGACTGTATACCTCTATTCCTTTTTAGTTGAGGGGGGATGAGAAAATGCACAACGAGTATGATTTAGGGCATTACTAAACTCAAACAGTCTAATCTCAAAATTATTTGTTCTTTGAAGGTCAATATTAAGAAAGCGAGTTCCGTATGCAGATTTAAATCCTTACGTCTTGAATCATTCTTTAAGGAATATCTATTTTCCTCCAAGTGATAATAATTAATAGATCATTTTTTCTGAATATATAATACTAAATAGAGATTTTTTGACGGCGGTGGGCGTATCTTGTATTTGATACTGTTATCTTTTGGGGCTATCAGTATCACAATATGCTTTTTCATATGTAATTCCTAAGGTAAAGTAAACATATTTTCTTTATTGAAATATAGTTTGTTTTTTGCGGAGTAAAAGTAATGATTTGGTATAATAAATAAATGATGAGTTATTGGCAAATGTTGTATTGTTACTGTTTAGTATTGTTTTGTAGACAATAAGTGTTGTGCCATTGTGTTATTTTAGTTGATGATATTTGGTGGAAATAGTGAAACCGGAACTTTAACCAAATAGATAGTTAAAATTCCGGTTATATTATTTTACTGATAATAGGCGCGTAAGCTCCTGTTGGTAAGGAAAGGCATTGTTTTCCCTCCCCTGTTTAATTGATAATTCTACATCTCGTAATAGTTTTTATCCCCTTTCATATCCTTGTATTTTCCATTATGCAAATAGTTGATGTCCGGTTCATATTTATGGCCTCCTTCCACTCTATAAAAGGCTGCTGCCCCTGCATTTATGTTAGCATGATATGGTGTTGCTTCCAGTGCGTCCGACCAGAAAGGGATATTACGCATTACGTAAAGTTTGCCAAGACCTTTGTCATATAACTTTTCTCGTAACGTTTCCGGATACGATTCGTCATTTTCATAATCGAACGTATATTCGTCGGTGCTGAAACCGCCATATTGAGATTTGTCCAGTCCTGCTATTGGTTTTTCAATCGAGCTATCCTCCCATGGATTCATAATTTTGGTATTTACCCATGTCCAGGCATAATCAATATATTCACCTGCTCTGATACCCGCAGCCTCGGAGGCTAGTGAACCGGCCGGATCACCTGTTATGGTAACTGTAATCAGTTTGGTCTTGCCTAAAGATTCCCGTAGTGCTTTGATGAGCTTCGGATACGAGGTTGCATTGGCAGCCGGATGTCCGTTTATACCATATTCGGCACCTTCGTCCATGAGATTAATGCCATCTACACGGTAGTTGGCGAGCTTCTTGACTTCCGCTACAAAGGCTGTAATCTGCTCATCTGTCAGGTTGCAGAATCCCAAGCCGGTTCCTTCTGCTTTAAGGGTGACGCAACGCTTTATACCATAGCTGGAGAGTGACGACATATTGCTTAACTGCTTTTTGAAATTGTCAGATTGGTTCAGAGTCACTTTTCCATTCGCATATCCCAGTGTTGCGGCATTCACATTAATGATGTCATATAAATAGGCATACCACGACGTTTCCCATAACTCGTAATGTCCGGGACCGAATGTTTCATTATCATATAATACCATGATAAATTCTTTGGCAATGGAGGCGTTGACTTTTTCGCCATCAATAAACCCTACCATCTTGAACTTTTTCATATCAGCCTTCATCGGGCTCAACCACGGATAAGTAGAGCGTTTATAATAAATCTTGTAATAGATTTCATTACTATCCCGTGACGGACGAATTCCGCTTTCTTCCGGCAGTTCTACGGTAACAGGGAGCAAAGAATAATCATGCAATGTGCCTAGCGGATTCAGGCGTACCATGATAGTATCCGACATTGTATCTCCCGCCTTAATAGTCATTGCACCATCGTTACTGATGCCCTCAATACTGATAGTAGACATTTTCCGGTATTCCGTACCGTGTTCTTCATTGTATTTGTCTACTAAGTCAAGGTCGATTTTCATTGTGATTCGGGTGTCCTGTGCCACCGGCTTCACCGTTTGGTAGAAGAATGCAAAATCGGGAGTCTTGGTATTGGTCATGGTGATTTCCAGGTCACTGGTTGTCATATCACATTTTAGCATGCCAAAGTTATTGTCTAAAGCCATCTCGTTAGGTAATTTACCTACGGGAGTGGCAATGGAATTATCTTCGCAGCCTCCTAGCATGCCGGTTACTAATGTAATGGCAGCCATGCAGAGAACATTTTTGAAGTTTATATTTCTTTTCATGTCCATGGTTATCTTTAAAGTGAATGATTACTTGTTGATTTGTGGAATTTCGATTCCCGTCGGCCATACAAGAGGTTCGGCAGATACTGCATCGAATCCGTGTTTCGAATGGTCCTTGACAATGTTTCCCTCACCTTCATTAAATTTCCAGTAAGCAAGCAGGCTTTCTTCGTTTTCAGGATCTTCCACTTTATACATATTCGTCCAGATTTCCTCTTTCGTACGGCAAGTGTTCCAGATACGTATCTCTGCGATGTTACCATTGAGTTGCCGTAGCTCATCTTCATAAGAGCGTCCTATCTGGAATTCGCAATCCGGCGTTCCACAGATATCCACAGTAGCTCCTTTTCCATAAGAGATATCCTGACTTTGCAGTTGTCCGTTCACATAATAGGCAATAAAATGTTCCTTGGAGTTGTACACCAGCGCTATATGATACCATGTCATAGCATTCAGTGACTTAGCCCTGTCGGCGGCGGGGAATTTGACTCCGTCCGGTCCCTGCATCTGCAACTGTTGGCGTGGGAAACTTGTATCACCTATACGCATTAAGAAATGCTGTTCTACTCCCATGATCGTACTGATATCCGACGCACCGGCAGTATTGCTTGGTCCGCTGTATGTAAAGTCCTCTACATATACCAGTGCTTCCATGGTAATCTGACCTAATTCTTTCAGACAGGTATTTTTCTCTTCGTCGAGGAAAGTAGGCACTTCCAGATAATTGTCTTTCAGGTTGGCGGCTACCGTGATAGCGCTTGAACGGCGCACCAGATAGAACAATGTTTTCGAACCGTTCAATAGATGAACGCCACCCGACGTTTCAGAGATGGTGAGCGGAACCAGATAAGTTTTATCAATCTCCAAATCTAACAGGTTATTAAAATAGATCGTATCAATCAATGATTCACTCTTTTCGGCTTTGATAATCAGTTCGCTGTTCGACAGGCTATAATATTTACTATCCAGCATTCCATAATCAGTCCCGTGCCGGGCATTGAATTCGTTTATCAGTCCGGGATCCGCTTTCAGCTTCACTACGATGTCTTTTCCTGCCGGGTAAGTCAACTTGGCGCTGAAGGCACGTTTCTGTTCATTCAGCGTATTTCGGAAAGTCACTCTTTCTGAATTGCTGTTACTGGCTTCCTTGATATAGACCATGTTGTCGAATGGTGCTTTATTACTGTAATCCGTATTGTCACAGGCAATCATCAGTCCGCAGATGATTGCAGCCAGAGAGATGATTATTTTGTATCGTTTCATAGTTCCTCCTTTCATTAATTAATCGGTGATGGGTTCAGTTTTTGGATAGCATCACGTATACGGCGGTAGTTAGTCACCCCATCGGTGGCGAGATAATCTTCATTGGCATTGTAGATAGAAACTCCTGCCAGTGGACCATTGTTACCCAGTCCTGTGATGAAATGATTGATGATGTAGGCCATCCCTTCCGAGGTTTGTATAACATCCAAATCTTCCCGGCTGATGATACCGGTCTTACCGTCATCGGTCGGAGGAGTGGCTGTCGTTATCACTTTCTCTTTGGGCATTTTTCCATAGAAACCTACAGGTTGGCTCATATTCAGTTTTATTTCGAGTGAGCTTTCAAGCAACACAATTTGCCCATCCACGAAATAGTCTACCAAATCGATGAACGGCTCTTCGTATTTTCCGCTATAATCCACTGTAAATGTGACGATACCATCAAAGAAAACCAACTTTCCATTATTAGCTTTCGGACCGCCGATGGCGGCAAGTTTTTCCCGGATAGCCGTCGTTACCTCATTGAAGAAATCGACATGCATCATACTTCCGGCACGACCAAACTGCACATAATAACCGTCAAATTCATCACTCTCCCCGTTTTTCAATGCCGCATTCATTTTCGTTTTGAATTCTTCCAGGTTTTCTGTCTCTTCGCATTGGTCGTAGAATTCGGATAAATTCTTGTAATAGAGAAATTTGGTGCCGGTCCGTTTGAGTTTGGATATGTCTTCCTTATCATAAACGGACAGATTATCAGCGTTGGTCAGCACCACAAAATCTACGCTATCGGGCAAGGAACGCAAGAAATCCTGTTCGCCCAATGTCGTACCCGGATTGTTGGCAAAACGTATTAACATTAACGTATGCTTCCGGTTTTTGTATTCTTTCAGACTTTGCTCGTATTTTTCATACAAGCTGGGGTCTTGTTCGTCGGGAAATATAGGGTTGTAATCAACCGGTGTCGGTTCCGTCCAGTCGCTACAGGCAACGAACATCAGTGAGCAGGCTACGGTCAATATGACACTTATGAATGAATTCTGTTTCATTGTATCTTGGGTTTAAGTTCCACATTATTTTACATTCGGATTGCAGTCCCACCATAAGCGGGTAGCGCCATTATCTTCTCCATTGAGCTTTCGCAGGGCACCAAGCATATTTTCCGCATTCAGCTGATATTCTTCGGCAGGATAGGAGAGACGTCGTATTCCCAGTGTCAGGTTAGTGATTCCCACTCCCTTGTTGTCCATTATCGGAAGGAATTTAGGATACCCTGTGCGGCGATGTTCGCACCAGGCTTCAATGCCCAGAGGAAACATGGCAATCCATTTTTGAGTAATGATACGTTCCAGGTTTTCTTCGAAACGGGTATTCTCCTTGTCCTCGTTCCAGGCAATGGTGATGCTGCTCGGAGATTGGGCGCTGTATGTACCTCTCGGGTCTTTGTAAGCCCCCGGCACCAATGCTTTATTCTGGGAGTATCCGCTTGCGCCCCATTGCTCAAAGGAAAGGGTGATCGCCTTCTCGTATAGCTGTTGGGCATCTCCGCTCATTGCCCATCCCCGCAGGGCACCTTCGGCGCGAAGGAACGTGACCTCGGCGGCAGTCATCCACATATACGTATCATTGGCAGTCATCAAACGGTTGGAATAGGTTTGTATCAACTCGTCGTCCGTCACTTTGGAAGGAAGAATACCAATGCGTAGCCCATAGTAATCGGTATCATCCTGATACTTTCCCTGGGTGAAGTATTTTTCCAGACGCGGATCATTATATCCCTGCATATAGGAAACGATTTCCGCAGCTATCCGGTAATCCTTCCAATCATTGAAACAGAGAGCTGAACGATTCTCCTCTACATGCAGTTGTGCGTTGTCCTCGTTGTTCTCTATCACACCTGCGGCTACGGCTTTCTCGGCTATTTCCCTGGCCAGTTCCGGTTTCACATAAACGATACGCATGGCCATGCGAAGCTGTAACGAGTGAAGGTATTTATACCATTTCCGCACATCTCCATAATAAAGATTATCCAGTTTCTTAAATCCTTCCGCACTTAGACCGAGATTCTCTTTCAGAGCTTCATCTGCTTCTTCCAATTCCTTGAACATAGCCACATAAACCTCCTCTTGAGAATCATAAGGAGCACTAAGGCCGTCACCTTCCGTTTTATCTCCCAATACTTTGGTATAGGGAATCGGTCCGAACATATCCGTAGACCGGTGCATGATAGCGACTCGCAGAATCTTGGCGAATGCCAGTGCGACGGGGTCATTGGTACGGTTGATAATATCCCGGTAGGAAGGATACATTTCCGAGATAGGATCGGAGAACGAAGCCTTCAGCCAGTCCGACTTGGGATTATAAGTCGAGTATTTTTCAGTCCAACCCACACGAGTCTCTCCAAAATAACGCCCGTAGGCTCCTCCGCACATCGCTTCCACAAATTGATAAAGATGCTCTTGTGTGGGGACCACCAATGCTTCCATGCTCTTTAGAGACGAACCGATGATATGGTTTTCGCGCATCAGTTCATCCTGCGTTGTCTCGTAAGGATTACGATTGATATCCATATCGATACAACTTCCCGTCCATAGCATCAGCGTTAGCAGGTATGCCAGTCGGAGGGTTGCTTTTTTGTATTCTTTCATTTGAGTATTCATAGTTTTAGAAGTTAATCTTTACATTAAAACCAAAATTGCGTGTACTGGGCATCATGAAGTAGTCGATTCCCTGATAGAAATTGCTTGTTGTGGCAATCGCTTCCGGGTCGAAAGGTGCTTTGCAATAAATCATCCACAGGTTACGTCCCACTACAGAGACGTTGATGTCGCAGATATTACCCAACCATTTGCGGGGGATGGTGTATCCGATGTGCGCTTCCTGCAAACGCAGATTTGTAGCGCTATACGTATAATATTGCGGCAGCCCGCTTGAGGTAGCTACAATTTCGTAATACTGCTGTGCGTTCACCCAGCTACGTCCGTTGACGAGTACTCCGCCACGGTCACGGGCGGCAGCAGATGCTTCGGATACGCCATATTGGTCGAGAGCAGCCTGTGTGGCTGAATAAACAATACCTCCCAGGCGGGCGCTTAATTGGAATCCCGCATAAATACCTTTGTAAGAAAAGCTGTTGTTCCATGCCAGGTTTGCTTTAGGAAATACGCTGCCTAATTTGATGTCAGGTAGATTATCCGTTTTGGCGACATCCCCATTTTTGTCTATCTGGATATAGCCTTTATCGTCACGTATGAAGTCGGCATTCGTGTACAGGTCTCCCAGTGTGCCTCCTTCTTTCAGGATAAATTTGGTATATCCCAGTCCTTTTAGTTCAAGGCGGTCTTTGTTGACGATTTCTCCGGTTTCGGGATGCACATAGTCCTTAACCAACTCCACAATTTTGTTTTTATTCCAGGAGAAAGTGAAGTTACTGTTCCATCCGAAGTCGCGCCATGTATGTCCGTAAGAGAGTAGCCCCTCGACACCGAGATTGCGTACATAACCGGTTTGCACATAAAGAGTCGAATAGCCGGAAGACACGGTGATTTTCGGGTCGAATGTCTGGTTATAGGTATTGGCATAGTAGAATGAACCACTGACTTTGAAATCCTTGAAGAAAGTTCCGTCCACACCTATTTCCCAGGAGTCGGTACGTTCCGGTTTCAGTTTGCCGATAGGATAATGGGTTTTGGCGTTCCAGTCCTGTTTGGTAGGGTCATAGCTGTAAGTCGGTTGTACCAGAAAACGCGGGTAGGGGGTACCCACAGAACTGAATGACCCACGTACTTTCAGGTAATCAATCGCTTTGGGTAATGTCACCATTTCGCTGATTACTGCCGAAAGACCTACCGATGGATAGAAGAAAGAAGTAGGATTCGAGCCTTTCAACTGGGAAGCCCAGTCGTTACGTCCGGTCAACGTCAGGTACAGCATGCTTTTCCATCCTATTTCCGCACTGGCAAAAATAGACTGCGTCATTTCTTCCCAACCCTCCTGTGTTGCCCGTTTCTTGGCATTGTCCAAATCAAATACATTGAATACGTTGGGCACTCCCGTGTCGCGAATCGGACCACCGTAACCCAGTAAATCACTGGAGTTGTCGCTCAATGAAGTACCGGCATTGACTACTACCGTGAAGTCGTCAATGCGTTTATTGATATTTACCATGAAGTCGGCATACGTCTGTGTCTCGTTCACCTTTTGGATGGTGTAATGTCCCTGGGTACTACCTTCGGTCAGTGTAGAGATCGTACTTGCGTATAGCTTTTGCTGATAAGTATTGTCGGTGTTATCCACGCGGATACGTGCCGATACATTCAGCCAGTCCAAAATGTCGTATGTCAGTCCGGCATTCAGCATATAACGCTTTTTCTCATTCGTGCGGACGTTCCGGTAAGCAATCCAGTAAGGATTCTGCATACGCAAATCCCCTTCACCTTGCGGCCAGTAAGCCACATTGATTTTACGTGCTTCGTCATAACGTTCGAAGGCTTTTACTAGAGAAAAGTCATCGCCGCGTGGAAACAGGTAAGCCGAAACCAATGGATTGGAATAAACTCCCTGATTGGTCATGTTGCGGTCGTTTTGTATGATATAACTGGCTCCTACATCCAATTTCATCTTGTCATTCAGGAAATGAGTCGTATTGCGAAAAGTGAAATTATATCGGTTGTACCTATTGTTCGGAATCATCCCTTCTGAATTGACTGCTGCGGCAGAAAAGAACGTTTGGTTCTTGTCCGTACCTGTCGAGAGGGTGATGGAGTTGCTGTAAGCCGCTCCCGTATCAAAGAAGTCGGTGGGTTCATATCCTGTTTGGTTGGCCGGATTCAGTTTAGGCCCCCAACTTAATATGGGAGAACCTTCCGCATCGCCCCGTGTACCGGTTCCATACCGATTCTGAAACTTGGGCAATACAAATGGGTTCATAAATTCCATGCTGCTTGAGAAAGTAGCTGACAGTTTTCCTATCTGTCCCCGCTTGGTAGTCACTACAATAGCGCCGTTGGCAGCGTTGCTGCCATACATTGCGGCTGCTGCCGCACCTGTCAGGAAAGAGATGCTTTCAATATCGTCGGGATTAATATCCGCAATGGCTTCCGTAGCACCTTTGGAGTCAAATTCAGTACCGCCTCCACCGCCGAAGTTATACATCGGAATACCGTCAATGACGTATAGCGCATTACTGCTCTGCTCGATAGACTTTGTACCACGCATCACCACTTTACTGGCACCTCCCACACCGGAAGAAGAAGCATTAATGACAACGCCGGCAGCCTTTCCGCTCAAACTGTTGATAAAGTTGGCGTCTTTTATTTCCGGCATCTTGTCTGCTCCGATTTGCTGGACGTTGTAGCTCAATGCTTTTTGTTCGCGTTTGATGCCGAGAGCAGTTACTACAACTTCCGATAGCTGTTGCGTATCGGCTGTCAGTTGAATGCGGTAATTATTCTGGTTGGTGACTTTAATGCTTCCTGAAGTATAACCGATATAAGTAAATGTCAGTGTATTTCCGGTGGAAGCTTCGATCAGGAAGTTCCCGTCGATGTCTGTGATAGATCCGGCGGCAGTGCCTTCCACTTTGATGTTCACTCCGATCAAGGGATCGTTGTTTTCATCAACTACCTTACCGGTGATCTTTTTGGTCGGGTTGCTTTCTTTCTTTTGTTCCGGAATAATCATGATATATTTCTCTTTCAGTTGATAGGTGAAACCTGTACCTTTGAGAATTTGAGCGAGCGCATTTTCCAACGAAGCCGCCTCTATATTGAGGGTGATGGCCGGTTTGTTTTTCAGTTGGGAATCGTTGTAGCCTACGGACATACCGGATTGTTTTTCAACTTCTTTCAGTGCTTCAATCACAGATATACTATTCTTTTTAATAGTGATTTTAGCGCCATTTTGTGCAAGGGAAACTGTTGTGGCGAGCATCAAACAGAAAAAAAGCATAAAACTTCTTCCCTTTGTCTTCTTGTCTACTATAAATTTATAAATTTGTAGCATTTTCTTAGTATTAGGTTATTGACTAAATTATTTCGAGGTAATTTGTAGAGTAAACTCTAATATTGGGAATTCAGATTTCATATCCGGGACGGAGTGAGGCCTCTGTTCCGGGTATTTTTTTGCATGGCATATAAGGTTAAAAAGTTATATTCTTGTCAGATAGCACTTGTCTTCTACTATTCTATAGTCCATTTGTCCGACCACGTTCACGATGATTTCCATCACTTCTTCGAGTGGTGCGTTGTCCTTGAAACGAAAACTGAACCTGTCGTTTTTGAGGTTCTTGATACTATATACAAAGGTATAAGGATATTTTCGTTCCAATACGTTGATGATGTCCGTCAGCGTCATCTTTTGCAGAACCAGTTCTCCGCGTTGCCAGGCTGTCACATCGTCCATATCCGGGTTGGAGAGATCATATTTCTTATTGTTTCTGTTATAGGCAAACTGTTCGTTGGGATGGAGAATGACACTTGTTGTCAGATTGTTATAATCTACACGGATACTGCCTGAAATGAGAGTGGTTGCTATTTCCTGGCTTTCAGGGTAGGCAGATACATTAAATTCCGTACCCAACGCAGTAATCTGTAAATCATTGGATTTCACGATAAACGGACGTTTCTTGTCCGGCTTAACCTTGAAGTTGGCTTCGCCTAACAGGAATACACTACGACTATCTCCGGTAAACTCCTGCGGATATAAAAGTGTACTTTTCGAGTTGAGTTGCACTTTTGTTCCGTCGGGCAGCGTCAAACTTCTCATTTCTGCTATCGGAATATATTGCTGTAACAAGTCGGTTTCCGCTTTTGCGCCTACAGTCGATAGATAGACCGAAGAGGCAAGCAGGAGGAATAAGATAGCGGCTGCGGATTGCCATATATGTATTGGGCGAATTCTTCTCTCTTTGGGTACGGTTGGAATACCTTCCTGTTTTTTCAGGCGCTCGTAAGACTTCTGCATTCCTTTCACGTTTTTTTGCCGTTGCGCTTTGTTCCACAGCTCTCTCAAAGCATCTTCTTTCTGGGATGCATGATCCTCATCTACCAGCCATTGATAGAATTCATTTTGGGTAGCTTCCGGATAGTTATTGCCGGTAAATAATATCAGTATTTTCTGAAAAAAGTTCCTCATTTGCGCTGTTCTTTTTAGTGGTTACACTATTAGCACAATCGAAAATGGGGGATTACTTAAAAGAAACACAGGAAAAATGCAATAAAAATAGTTTTTTTTATTTCGAGCAGGGTCAGATAGATTTGGTGTTCCACAGTTCGTACGGAAATATTGAGTGCTTGTGCTATCTCCATATTACTCATATTGTTGATGCGGCTCATTTCAAAAACTTTTCTGCGGCGTTCGGGAAGGCGGTCGAGAATTAGGCGGATGATTAATAGTGCTTCTTTATAATAGATAGGGTCGAGAGTATCTTCGGATTTTAGTAAGTCTTCGATTAGATATTTCTGCGATAATTGTTCCTGATAGGATTGTTCCAGTCTTTTGCGTTTGATGAAATTGAAAGTTGTGTTTTTAGTCATGGCGTAGATATACTGGCCTATGTCTTTGTTTTCCAGCCAGACCTCCGGTTGTGTCCATAATTTAGCGAACACATCCTGAATGATATCTTCTGCGTCCTCTTCAGATTTGAGCAAGTTTATAGCGAAATATTTAACAGCGGAATAGTGCGTGGTAAATATAATTTCGAATTGGCGGGCTAGATGAATAGGGTCTTGGTTTTGGCTCATAGGTTTATCAGGTCTGTTGGTATGAGACAAATGTATATAAATAATTCAACAATACTAAGAAGCAAAGATTAGTATGCGAAAAAGGAAACTAAAAAAACGACTTCAAGTTCTGTGTTTTTATGAACTCTTAACTGTGAAAAGGAAAAAAATAGTGACGCTATCCAGTAGGGATGGCGTCACTATTCGAGTGAGATGGTGACGGTATACCAATGTGATACCGTCACTATTTTTAGATATGTATTTTACCAGTTTCTTTTCACTGTGCGGTAACCGTAGCCGATAATTACAAGAAAACAGATGAACGGAAGAATAAATGAAACATTGACAGCCGGTAACCACGCTATTTGTTCCAAATCGATGATGCTCGCCTGTAGCGGTGGAAGAACAGAACCTCCCAGGATAGCCATGATGAGGCCGGCAGCTCCGAACTTCGCATCATCTCCCATGCCTTTCAGGGCAATACCGTAGATGGTGGGGAACATTAGTGACATACAGGCCGATATGGCTACCAGACAATACATGCCGTAGATGTCCTGAAGGAAGATAGTTCCTAATGTGAAAATACCTCCGAAGATAGCGAGGATCATCAATAATTTGCCTGCATTAAGATAGCGCAGAATGAATGTACAGATGAAACGGCTGATACAGAATATCACCATTGCCACAATATTATATTGCTGTGATAACACTTCCGCACTTTTCTCGTCCATACCTTGCGACATGAACAAACGGGTTCCATACTGAATGATAAATGTCCAGCACATAATTTGTGCACCTACATAGAAGAATTGGGCAATCACACCTTCACGATAACGTGTTTGGGTGAAAATACGTTTCAGTGTAGGGAAAAAGTCTATTTTATGGTTCTGATCTCCATTTTTTGGCATCTTGACGAACCGTATCAGAAGCAACATCGCTACGATAACCAGTCCGATGATAAGATAAGGAGCAATCAGGACACTAAGGTCGCTTTCTTTGATCGCCTGAAATTCACTGTCGTTAAGCAATGCGCGGTCTTCGGTACACATCGGATGCAATTTCGCTTGAATGAATTGCATGGCTACATACATTCCGAGAAGTGAGCCCATCGGGTTGAAAGACTGTGCAAGGTTCAATCGCCGGGTAGCTGTTTCTTCCGTTCCCATGGAAAGAATATACGGATTACAGCTTGTTTCGAGGAAAGATAATCCGCAGGTCAGAATAAAATAAGCAATCAGAAACGGATAGTACTCACCCGTCATTTTGGCGGGGAAGAATAAGAAGGCTCCGAAAGCATACATACCCAGTCCTAACAAAACACCTGCTTTGTAGGAATATTTGCGGATGAAGATGGCAGCCGGGAAAGCCATTGCAAAGTAGCCTCCATAGAAGGCAACCTGTACCAATGCCCCGTCGGTGGCACTCATCCGGAAGATTTTAGAGAATGCCTTTACCATCGGATTGGTAATATCATTGGCAAATCCCCATAACGCAAAACAGGAGGTAATGAGAATAAAAGGTATAAGATAACTGATGCCATCTTTCGAAATGATGGACTGCTTGGTGTGTTTCATGGTTGTTTCTGGTATTTTTTTAAGTATTATACAAATGGAACATTCTTTCCATCGGTTTCCATTTCTCTGCGGAACTCATTCCGGGTGCGGCTTGTTGGAAGATAGCCATATATTCTTCCCACTCCTGTTGGCGGGGAAGGGTGTTCAGGCGTTCCATTGCCGTGTCCCAGTCAAAATCAAGGGGAGTTTCGACAATCATAAACAGTCGGGTTCCCAGGATATAAATTTCCATTTCCAGGATGCCAATTTCCCGGATACCGGCAAGAATTTCCGGCCATGCTTCCGCCTGGCTATGTCTTTTCCGATATTCGGCGATTAGTTCCGGAGAATCGCGTAAATCGAGGGTTTGGCAATATCGTTTGACGGGAACGTCATAAGATTGAACCTGATAACCGGTTTTAGATGTTTCCATATACTTTTATTTTTTAGGATAATATACTTGTGGTGTAACGCTGCGAGTGACAATTTCCCGCAATTCACGAAGATTGGCAATTTCTCCTTTAGCCATTGCCTGCGTTAGAATGTTTCCCATTGCAGTGGCTTCCACCGGACCTGCATAAACAGGAATACCGAGTTCGTCAGCTGTCAGTTGGTTGAGCAACTTATTTTGTGATCCTCCTCCGATGATATTTAACTGACGGATTGGAGCGGGGAGGCAACGGTTGAGCTGTTCCACAGCCAGCCGATATCTGAAAGCTAATGACTGGAGCACACATCGTACAGTCTCTGCCTTGTTTTGGGGAATTTGCAAAGCATGATTCCGGCAATAATGAATAAGCGCGTTCTCCATATTTTCCGGATTCATGAATATGGTGTCGTCTACAGAGATGATTGTATCAATCTCGGCTTCAGCTGCTTGCGGGATGATTATATCATAATCTTGTTCCTTGCCACACGCTTTCCACTCGCTCATCAAGCGTTGCAGAATCCATAATCCTGTTATATTCTGGAGGAAACGGATTTTGCCGTCTACACCTCCTTCATTGGTGAATTGAGCTTTTCTTGCTTCTTCCGTCAATATGGGTTCGTCCACTTCAACTCCCAGTAGCGACCAGGTTCCGGAACTAAGGAAAGCGATGGGACTTTCTGCAGCAGGAACAGCGGCTACGGCACTGGCTGTATCGTGTGAACCTACGGCAATAACGTCTACGGCACCCAGTCCGGTTTCGCGTGCAATATCCTCTTTCAGAGTGCCTCTGATTGTTCCGGGAAGAATGATTTCACCGAACAGATGCTCGGGAAGGCCTAAAGTATGTATGGTATCGAATGACCAGTTGCGTGATTGGGCGTTGAGTAATTCAGAGGTGGAGGCGATACAATATTCATTATTGGCTACCCCTGTCAGGAAATAACTGAAGAGATCGGGCATGAATAAAAGTTGCCGGGCAACTTCCAACTGTGCATCTTGATTTTGCTTCATGCTGTAAAGTTGAAACAGCGTATTGATAGGCATCACCTGAATACCGGTTTCGGCATAATGTCGACGTTCATCCATACGCTTGAATACTTCTGCCGGCATTCCCTCTGTTCTTCCATCCCGGTAACAGACTGGATTTCCTAACAGGTTTCCATGTTTGTCAATCAGTCCGAAATCCACTCCCCAAGTATCAATACCAATACTTCTTACGGCATATCCTTTTTGTGCAGCCAGTTTTAGCCCGGTTTTCATATCTTCGAACAGAGCCGGGAAGTCCCAGTAAACATGATTGCCAAGTTTGACCTGCCGGTTGGAGAAGCGGTATATTTCTTCCAATTCCAGCCTGCCGTTGAGAAGAAAGCCGGCGATGATTCGTCCGCTGCCGCCTCCGAAGTCTGCTGCTAAATAAGTGTGTTTGATGGTATCTTTCATGGTAATATGCCTGGATATTAGTTGGTTTTCTTTCCTAATACGTAGATTTCCAGGTCTTCAATTTCTGCCGGTGTGAGCACTGAATAATCACCGCCGGATTGAACAATGATGCGGCAAGCCATTTCGAAAAAAGTAGCCCGTTCATATACTTGGTCGAAGTCTTTTCCGCACACCACTTGTCCGTGGTTGGTCAGTAAAACCGAGTTATGCTTTTGCATGGCTTCTACCACGGCTTTCGCCAGTTCCGGTGAGCCGGGACGATAATACGGAATCACAGGTATTTCCGAACCTACATGGCAAGGAATTTCTGCTGTTACGTTGAAATTTGCCGGCTTGTTCTTCATGCAGGAGACAGCGGTGGCATATTCCGATTGGAAATGGAGAACGACATTGACGTCCGGACGTTCACGGAGAATACCCAAATGGAATGTACTTTCCATAGAGGGTTTTACACCATTGGCAGGAATGCCGCTGGCAATATGGCAGATTGAAACCTTTTCTTTGCCAAGTGTGGGAACCCAGGAACCCGTACCGGAAATCAATGCTTCTTCGCCGATTCTCCAGGAAAGGTTACCGCTGCTGCAAAGCATTAACTTTGCATCCCCGTAACGATGTGCTTGTGCAATGAACTGTTCAATATGTTCGTTAGTAATCATAGTGTTACTTATTTAAGTCGCTGTAGGGGGCGGGGCTATCCCGACATTTGTTATGTGTCGGGTGGGGGACCCCGTCCCTACGAACGGCAAAGTTAAAATATTTATTTATACAGGACGAAAAAAACTTGTTTATTTATAAATAGGACCATAAGTTGCACAAGCTCTGTAATCTGATCCTTCTTTGTCCATGCCGAAAGCATTCCAGGCAGCCGGGCGGAACATCTGATCTTCTTCTACATTGTGCATGCATACTGGGATGCGGAGCATGGAAGCAAGAGTGATTAAGTCCTGGCCGATGTGTCCATAGCTGATGGCGCCATGATTGGCTCCCCAGTTATTCATGACTGAATATACATCTTTGAAAGCCGGTTTATCACACAAACGGGGCACAAACCAGGTGGTAGGCCATGTCGGGTCTGTACGCATATTGAGTTTCTGATGGATTTCCGGATCGATTTCCACTGTCCATCCTTCTGCAATTTGCAGGACAGGGCCTAAGCCTTTAATCAGGTTCAGACGCATCATGGTTACAGGCATTCCACCTTTTGACAGGAAGTTGGACGAGAAGCCGCCACCACGGAAGTAGTCACGATCTGCCGGATACCAGGTTGTTGCCTGGAGACAGTTCTCTACATCAGCATCCGTCAGGTTCCAAGGTTCTTTCATAACCGGATTACCTTTTGCATCTAATGATTGGCCGGAACCGTCGAGAGTCGTTGCACCGGAATTGATAAGGTGGATGATACCGTTGGCTGCTGCACCGCTCAACTCTTTGCCGGTTACACGTTTTACAGCTTCAGGGCTCCAGTATGTACGTACGTCGGAGAATATTTGTGCGCGGTTGGTCAATAGATGTCCGAACAGCATGGCTACACCGTTGCAAGCATCATTTTCGGTAGCTACCACAAATGCTTCACGGATGCCGTTCCAGTCGAAAGAAGTATTGAGTAAAGCTTCCGGATAGTCACCGTTAGGATAAAAGTCCGTCCATTGACGTTGTCCTTGGAAACCGGCTGCGATAGCATTGTGTCCCAAAGCTTCTTCCTTGAATCCCATTTCTTTCAGTTTGGGGTTTCCAGTCATCAGGTCGCGCATGATAATTGTCATCTTTACAATGAATTCCCAGTCTGCATCTTTCTGCTCACGGGTTTTACGTTTTTCAGGACGGTTCTTGAAGTCTTCACCTTCGTTGGTTTTGCAATGTTTTTCAGTCCACGCCATTGCCTTGGCATATTCTTCGTGGTCATAGATGCCTTCATCCATCCGACGGATGATTTCTGTGAGGTCTATTGATTCATTACGCATCCCCAGATATTCCTGGAAGAAATCAGGATTGACGATAGAACCGGCGATACCCATGGATACACTACCCATTGACAGGTAAGATTTGCCTCTCATGGTAGCTACTGCCTGTGCAGCGCGTGCAAAACGAAGAATCTTTTCCGATACATCTTCAGGGATTATATTATCGTCCAGATCCTGAACATCACGTCCGTAGATACCGAATGCAGGAAGACCTTTTTGTGCATGTCCTGCCAATACCGCTGCCAAATATACAGCTCCCGGACGTTCTGTACCGTTAAATCCCCAAACAGCTTTCGGATAATGAGGATTCATATCCATTGTTTCTGCGCCGTAGCACCAGCAGGAAGTAACGGTAATAGTAGAACCTACTCCTTCTCTTTCAAACTTTTCCGCACAGGCGGCACTTTCGGCTACGCGTCCGATAGTACTATCGGCAATGACACATTCTACCGGGCTGCCATCACCATTTTTCAGGTTACTGCTGATTAACTCGGCTACTGCTTTAGCCAGATTCATTGTTTTTTCTTCAAGGCTTTCGCGAACGCCACCCTGGCGACCATCGATTGTGGGACGAATCCCGATTTTCGGATACTTTTTCATGGTTTCTATCTATTAAAGGATTAATTAATATCTGTGCTGAACTGTGCTGACGTTGTTGCAAAAAAAAATTAAAGCGACTTTCGAAGCCTTACTTCCGTCGGCAAGAATTTTTGTACCGGTACATTATTGAGAACGAAATTGGCTGCTTCATTTCCCATCATTTCCCAATCAATACTCAATGAGGTTATTCCTTCATCAATCACTTCGTAAGAAGGAATATCATTGTATGCCAACAGGCCGAAATCCTTTCCGCATTTCAGTCCTTCCAATCTGCCTTGCTTCACTACTTTTACTACATCTTGTTGCTTGATAGCGATGTAGGCAACTCCCTTGCGTATTGTCAGATTCTCGATGTCCTCCTGAACCTCACAGAGAAATCCCTGTTCCTGACAGAAACGGGTGAAATATTCCTTGCTGCTTTGAGGGTGTTTCAGGCTTTTCGGAAACAGAAAAACAAGCTGGTGATAGTTTGCCAACCTTTCCTTGAGCAGATTTAATGCCTGATAGAAAGATTCATCGAAATCCTGGCAGATATATGAATACTTCTCTTTTTCGAATTTGCCGAAATCAAGAAGTAGCAATTTAGTGGGATTAATTTTATTGAGAACTGTGCTGAATTTCTCGTTATCGAAATTCATCACGATGTATTTGTTGTATTTTCCTATGGATTCCCGGAGGATGGTGTTGAACAGCCGTTCGTTGTATTGATGAAACAATAAGTCTACCTTATAATTAATAGGCAGGTGTCTGACGAAACTGTTGTATAAAGCTTCTTTGAAAGGAGTGTATTGGTCGAGCAGTAATAAAACATTGGTCACCTGGCTCGTCACGTAATATCCTTTTCCGGGAGTGGAGTCGATCAGCCCTCGTTCGCGTAAATCAAGGAAAGCCTTGAAAACGGTGTCGCGTGATACTCCGTATTGAGCACTCAACTGATTGATGGAAGGCAAAGAATCTCCTTCAAGAAATTCTTTCCTGGAGATCGCCTGGCTAAGAGTGTCCGCTAGTTGCGTAACCTTGCTCGACTGTTGTCCGAATGTTGCCTTTTTATCAGTTCGTTTCATGCTGTAAAAATGAGTAATACTGTGCTGAACTATGCTGATGCAAAGAAAGACATTTTATTCTGAAAGAGAATAATTATTTGCTATGTTTTATAGCATAAAGTAATAAAAAAATCCCCTCCGGCGAACCGGAGAGGATTATAGCTTTTTCCTAATTTCTTATTCGGAATCTGCTGAAATTTATTCAGCAGCAGCTTCTGTTGCAGGAGCTTCTTCAGCCGGAGCTGCAGCTTCCTCTGCAGGTGCTTCAGCAGCAGCTTTTTCAGCAGCTTCAGCAGCTTTCTTTTCAGCGAGTGCTTTTGCTTTCACTTCGTTGATCTTCTTTTCTGCTTCCAGACGTGCTTTCGCTTCAGCTTTCTTAGCTTCGTCTTGTTTAGCTTTCAAAGTAGCCAAACCTGACTGTTTGTTGTTTTTCCAAGCTTCGAATTTAGCTTCAGCTTCTGCTTCTCCGAATGCTCCTTTTGCTACACCGCCCAGAAGATGTTTCTTCATGTAAACTCCTTCACGAGAAAGGATGTTACGTACAGTGTCACTTGGTTGTGCACCTTTCAGTACCCATGCCAATGCAGCGTCGAAATTCAAATCTACTGTAGCAGGATCGGTATTTGGGTTGTAAGTACCAATCTTCTCAATAAATTTACCATCACGTGGTGCTCTGCTGTCTGCAATTACAATTGAATAGAACGCGTAACTTTTACGTCCGTGTCTCTGCAATCTGATTCTAGTTGCCATTTTTAATAATTGTTTTTAATGATTGATTTGAATTATGCTATTATCTCGTAATAGCGGGCACAAAGATACGGCTTTTCTTTTGATTGACAAACATTTCGCATCTTTTTTACGAATACCGTTTCGGATAGCGGAACAATATAGCGAGCAGAGCGCATGCTCCCATTGTAAACGGGTAATAGAGATTACCGATGATACTGATAGGGGAGATGCCGGCAAGTCCTGCTGCAATCAGCATCTGTGCTCCATAAGGAATAATTCCTTGTATCAGACAGGAAAAAGTATCGAGGATACTGGCTGTTTTTCTCCGGTCGAGATGGAATTTCACGGCAATATCTTTGGCAATCGGTCCGGTCGTAATGATGGCAATCGTGTTGTTGGCAGTACATAAATTGGCGATACTTACCAGGGCGGCAATGCTTAGTTCGGCACCTCTCTTGCCATTGACGTGGCGGGTAAGTTTCCGGATGATGAAATCGATACCACCGTTATAACGGATCGTTTCGAGCATACCTCCGGCCAGTAGAGTGATGATAATCAATTCTCCCATGCCTGTAATTCCCGTTCCCATGGCACCGAACCAGTCGAATATGCCGAAGCTGCCGGTAGCGATGCCAATGATGCCGGTTGTCAATATACCTATTATAAGTACGAGCATCACATTCATGCCGGCAACGGCTGTTCCTAATACTATTATATAAGGTATCACTTTAATCCATTCGATGGTTTGTGTTTGGGCGGGAGCAGTAATGGACAGTCCCTGGAATATATAAATACCCAGTACGATGATGGCTGCCGGAACCACTATCATGGAGTTTACCCGGAATTTATCACGCATTACACATTCCTGGGTTTTTGTCGAGGCAATGGTGGTATCGGAGATAAAAGACAGGTTATCTCCGAAAAAGGAGCCGCCTACTACAATAGCTACCATAAAAGGGAGTGCTATTTCCGTCTTTTCTGCCAATCCTACGGTAACAGGAGTAAGGGCGACAATGGTTCCCACGCTGGTTCCGATGGATAAAGAGATGAAACAGGCGGCAATAAAGATGCCGGCCAGCAAGAGATTATCCGGAAGGATATGCAGTGTCAGATTGACGGTGGCATCGATTGCCCCCATTTGCTTGGCGCTTTGTGCAAAAGCTCCGGCAAGAATGAATATCCATATCATCAGGAGGATATTCTTATTGGCAGCTCCTACCGAGAATTGGTAGATACGCTGGTCCAGTTTCAAGCCGCGTGTAATGGCGATGGCATAGCAGGAAGAGACGAGAAAGGCCACAGTGATAGGCACCTTATAAAAGTCGTTGACGAGGATGGAAGTCACCAGATAGAGGCAGAGGAATACGAGTAGCGGACTCAATGCCCACCAGTTTCCGGGACGGTCTTTATGTATTTTTTCTTCAGTCATAAATGGACGTTGGGGTATTTGTTTTATTCTATAATGAAAATAGCGGTGCAAAAGTAATGTTTTTTGCAGGAAGTGGCAAAAATGAAGCAGCCTTACTCATAATTTATAGGTCGCAACATAATAATCCCCTTGTTTTTAACCTTAATCTATTACAATATAAGGAAGAACAAGGGGAGACTTGAAAAGGTTTCAATCAATCAGATTTTCAACTTTTATTTTCTATTTTGAAACGATCTCTTTTGTTTTTTCTCTTTGATTTAAGTGCAGGGGATGGGTGAACCAAAAACGGCTGCCGGTTCCCATTTCGGATTCGACGCCGATAGTGCCGCCGAGATGTTCAATGATACTTCTGCAAATAGACAGGCCTAAACCTGTACCTTTTGAGAAAGAGTTCAGTTTTACAAATCGGTCGAATACCTGATTTACTTTATCGGGGGCAATTCCCATACCTGTATCCGTAACGGCAAACTCTATTTCATTACTCTCTTTTTTGTAGTGATATTCTAATGTAATCTGTCCTTCATTGGTGAATTTGAGAGCATTGTTTATGAAATTGGTGATTACCTGCATTAACCGCTTTTTATCGGTATAAATATAATATTGAGGTAAGTCCGGAGTCAGCAAAACGGGGACGGGCTTATCTTCTTTAATATCATAATTGCGCATTATATCTTCACAGAAGCTCTTGATGTCCAGATGATCCATGGTGAAGTCGAGTGTTCCGGCCTCTATTTTTGATAAATCGAGAATATCGGATATCAGTTGCAAAAGAAGTTCAGTGTTTTCCTGCATGATATCGACATAATCCTGACGTTCCTTTTTGTCATCCGATTCGACCAGCAAACTGGCAAAGCCGACAATTGCGTTTAGCGGAGTACGGATTTCATGACTCATATTGGCAAGGAAAGCTGATTTTAAACGATCCAGGTTTTCCGCTTTTTCTTTGGCTATTCTTAGTTCTTCCTCAATGGTTTTCTGATGGTCAATATCTACACTGGTGATAACGTGTGCGATCTGTCCGTCGATCCAGGCAAATGCTGCGCTGAATACCCGGAACCAACATTTGTCGAACGGGCGTTGGTAATCCCAGGAGTAGACTTTGGTCGGTTGACCGTTTTCGTCAATCAAATGTTTTTTAGGGCAAAACTCACATTCTCCGGTTTTATCTTTATATAGAGCCTGCCAGCATTTTTTTCCTTCAAAATGTTCGATGCCTCCATAAGGAGCAGCCATGGATTCATTGGCATATAGCATATCATGAGAATCGAAAGAGTTTACATAGATGTCAACCCCCATGTTATTCATGATGCTGCTTAAAGTCTTGCTTGCCCGCACTTCTCTTTCCTTATATTCACGCACTGCTATTTCCTTGGAGAGTGATCCCAAAATGAGATGAATCATTTGCAGTTCCTCATCGATGAAAGATATTGCATGCTCCCTGTCTGCAAATCCGATGAATCCGATGATTTTTCCTTCGGAGTCTTGAATTTGCCGGATCAGTAAAGAATCGACTCTATAAAAATCAATGATGTCCACATCATCCCAGGAAGCATTTTGGGTTCTGCAAGCATAAAAAGGTTTGCTTTTGCCATTTGCGTGGGCAATATGTTGATTGCTCATTTCACTGATTTCAAAACGCTGGCGTAGGATATTGTCGTTATTGCCAATTGTTTCCTTTAAATAAAAGTAGCGAAATCCATCCGTTTGATAAATGAATGCTTTTTTAAAACCATAGTATTCGCAAATATCCGTAAGTGATTCTGTGATTTTTTTCTCAATAGAGTCACAGCTATTCAGTCTTTCTAAAAAATGAAGTAAAAATGCATGGTAATTCTCTCTCTCTCTAATCATATTGTTTTAGGCATCTTGTTTGGTTATTTAAACTCGAAAGGAGTATGCTGTTTATCTCTTTCAAATCTTCAAGCTGCTAATATACGGACTTTTAAAAAATGATGAACGCTGTTTCGGATTTTTGTAATGTTCCGTTTTTCTTTTTCTTGGTACGAAAAGAGAATGTAATATATGATATTTCCGTTGGATTTTAGTTAACTAACAACGGGCTTTTGAGAAATAAAGAGGTGGACTTGTGTGGATTTATTGAATTAAGCGCTATTTGGGGAAGTTGGTCGGTCTTAGAATTTTCTGAATCTGTAAGTGATTGATTATTAATGCGTAATAAATGTGCATTTTTTCCTTTAAAACCAACGGGTCGTTCCTTTAAAAGAAACGACCCGTTGCACACCGAGAAACACACCGTTCCTTTTAAAGGAACGTACTTTTCCATCTTCGGATACGTGAATTTAAATAATAATGTTTATATTTATTATTTTATATCTGCGCTGCCGGCATTATTTTAATGCTTCGATAACTTGCGGCATCATTGTCCAAATGGTATTTTCATCTTGAGCAGTGAAAAAGTTACCATCTATCTCTGATTTCTCATCAGTAGCTGTTCCGTTTTGAATGGCTGGTTTGGCTAATGGGTGAACTGCTACTTTCTTGTCTTTGGTAATTCCTGTAAAGTCAAACATCATTGCGCCGGCACAATGTCCGATCATCATTTTTCCCTTATCTCCGAAAGTTTTAATGACTTGCATTAAATCTACATTGTAGGGCTTATCAGCATTCTGCTGAAATACAGGTACTGCATCGCCACATGAGAAAACGAGTGCGTCGAATTCATCTTCGTGTCCTTTCAAATTAGCGATCACGTCATCTACTGTCAGGTTGATTCCTGAATTTGTTTTAATATCCTTCGTATCCGATACGGCAAATACTTTATATGAAATGCCATTTTCGAAAAATGCTTCCAAATATTGGAATAGTCCACAACCATTTACCGGATTCACTGCTAAAACTGCAACTTTCTTTGCCATAATCATAATTATTTAAATGAAACAATAGTTATTATTAGTAAGTTTATTACTTTTGTGATGCAAATGTATCTTTCTTGTTTGAAAAATGCAAGAACGTACTTGAAAATAAGGAAGTTACATAAAGGTAACTATTGCTGAATTTCAATAAAATACAAAACGTTAAAGAATGAAAAACTTTCATCCGACAGGAAATTGTCCGATAAGAGATGTGCTAAGCCGCTTGGGAGACAAGTGGTCGATGCTGGTGCTTATTACGTTGAATGCCAATGGCACGATGCGTTTTAGTGATATTCATAAAACGATAGAAGATGTTTCTCAAAGAATGTTGACCGTTACGTTACGTACTTTAGAATCAGACGGATTAGTGGAGCGGAAAGTGTATGCCGAAGTACCTCCCCGTGTGGAGTATTGCCTGACAGATACGGGTGGCACTTTGATTCCTCATATTGAAGGACTGGTAGGATGGGCTTTGGAGAATATGGATACCGTTCTGGAACATAGGCAAATGAATCAGCAACATGAATGAATTGGCAATGGCAGAAATGAATCAGATAGAAACGGAGTTGATTATGCTCGGAACGGGCAATGCTACCGTTACCAAATGTTATAATACCTGTTTTATCCTCCAAACGAAAGAGACTGTATTACTAGTCGATGGAGGTGGTGGAAATGGAATCTTAAACCAATTGGAAAAAGTAGATGTACCCATCGACAGTATACACGATATGTTTGTGACGCATGCACATACCGATCATATACTGGGGGCTGTCTGGATGATACGTATCATTGCACAGCGGGCATCAAACGGGCATTATTTTGGAACATTCCGTGTGTATGGACACGACAAAGTGCTGATGGTGCTGGAGCAAATATGTCGCATGACGCTGCCTGTTTCGGTTATGAAAGCTATCAATAAACATATTGAGTTCTACGAAATAAAAAACGGAGATACTCTTCAGCTTGGTGATTTGAGTTTACAATGTTTTGATATTGTTTCCACCAAAGAAAAACAATACGGTTTCCGGGCATTATTACCTAATGGCAAATCTTTGGTTTGTTTGGGAGATGAACCGTATAATGAACAAGTTCGCTCATATATTGAAGGTGTGGACTGGCTATTGTGTGAAGCATTCTGTTTATATAAGGATCGCGAGCGTTTCAAACCTTATGAAAAACATCATAGTACTGCACTGGATGCGGGCAGACTGGCACAACAATTAGGAATAAAGCGTCTGTTATTATATCATACAGAGGATAAGACATTAGCCACTCGTAAGGAGTCTTATGCGGAAGAAGCGTCCCGGGAATTTTCCGGACTGGTATATGTGCCTGATGATCTGGAGAAAATACTTCTTTAAAGGTTAGAGGGAAGGACTTTGCAACAAGTCGCTCGATGAGTGGATAAACAGGTATATTGGTACATACATTTGATTATAACACCATTCAAATATTTAAGAATATGGAGATAAAGCTAGTAACTTCAGATAAAAAAGAATTTCTCGAATTATTACTCTTGGCTGATGAACAGGAAAGTATGATTGACCGGTATTTGGAGCGCGGTGATATGTTCGTTCTTTATGATAACGGATTGAAAGCTCTTTGTGTAGTGACTCGTGAGGGGGAAGGTATTTATGAAATCAAGAATATTGCTACCGTTCCTTTCTTTCAACGGCAGGGGTACGGAAAACGTTTAATCGAATTTTTATTTGAATATTATCAGGGAAAGTGTTCTGAAATGTTAGTGGGTACAGGCGATGTACCTTCTTCCAGATCTTTTTATGAACACTGTGGTTTCACGGTTTCTCACCGGATAAAGAATTTCTTTACTGACAACTACGATCATCCGATGTATGAGGATGGTGTGCAGTTGGTGGATATGATATATTTGAAGAAAACATTTTAGTGTGTAACGATGGAAATGGATATCAATCATTTGGTGAAAAAATATGGAAATATGATTTCCACGATTGCTCACCGGATGATTCAGAATAAAGAAATCGCTTGCGAAGCAGCGCAGGAAGTGTGGTATGAACTTTGCAAAAGTATTAGTAGCTTTAAAGGCGATTCGGAATTTTCTACGTGGATATATACTATCGCTCGTCGCACTATAAGCAGGTATGCGGAATGTGAACGGCAGGTGAGAATGTCGGAATTTGAATATTTCCGTTCGTTGCCGGAAATCGAATACTCGGGTGGGGAAGAAGCGAAGCGGGAGTGGATAAAAGAAAGATGTGACTGGTGTATCACGGCTTTGAATCATTGTTTGAATAATGATGCCCGTCTGATTTTTATCTTTAGAGAAAATGTCGGGTTGCCTTATCGGCAGATTAGCGAAATCATGGAACTGAAAGAAAGTAATGTGCGGCAAATTTATAATCGTTCCATTCAGAAAATCACTGCTTTTATGAATGATACTTGTCCGTTGTATAATCCCGATGGTGCTTGTAAATGCCGCATTTGTAAACCGGTATATTCTATTGATATGGATAAGGAATATGCAACAGTACAACGAATGGTGAGGCTTGCCGATTTATATAAGAAGTTTGAAAAAGAACTTCCAAGGAAAAATTATTGGGAGAAATTTTTGCAGTAAGTTGTCACAAAGCTCATTTACTTTTCCACTAACTATATGTATAATTTAAAAACATATAGTTATGAGTAAAATTGATTTTTTGAAGGAGCAGATTATAGAAGCTCGCACATTTGTGAATCGTTTGATGTCTGAATTGCCGGAAGATTTGTGGTATGTTATTCCTGAAGGAACAGATTCTAACTTTATCTGGCAAGTGGGGCATCTGCTTGTTTCGCAGAATTTCCACACGTTGACAGCTGTTACCGGTGTGAATGAAAGGGTAGGAAAGTGGGTGCCTATCCAAAAATATAATAGAATATTTAATGGCATGGGGACATTGCATCGTTCCATAGAGAAAGATTTGATTCCGGTTGCTGAATTGAGAGAACAAATGGAAATCGTTCATCAGATCTGTATCGAGAGTCTGGGAACATTGAATGATGATATTTTGGCAGAGTGTTTGCAACCCCTCCCGTTTAAACATCCTGTTGCTGAAATTAAATATGAGGCATTGTCGTGGAGCTTTAAGCATGAAATGTGGCACAGTGCGGAAATGGAAGCTATCAAAAGAAACTTGGGGTATCCAATCGTTTGGATGAAATAAAAAACAACTTTGTTCGTTTATGTTACTGTATGAATGAACGGCTTATTTATATCCTTTTATTGTATGAAAGTGCATTTCTCTATTTTTACATTCGAAGAAGACATTCTTAATAAACGCAATTTGGGTTTATAATAAACTTTGGGGTAGTTTATTATAAACGGTATCAGAGTTTATTAAAAACTATTTTAGTCGTTTGGGGAGATCATAGAAAAAGAAATGTGTATAAATGTAAACAAAATAGGGCAATGATCGCCAAATCATTGCCCTATGATATATCTGTATTGATCCTGAATAAGATCAGTTTAAAAGCTTTTTATGTATCTATTTTTCTTGTTATATTCATGTCGTTTATAGATTTTGTTTTCTCAAAGATACAAAATAAAAAGCCGTTTGTCAAGTGTTTCAGAAGAAAAGCCGGTTATTCATTGAACCAGTCTATTTTCTTTGAGAAATACATCACTATTGCCAGTATAATAAACAGTCCTAAGCTGCCTGCCAATAATGCGAAAGTCTCTAGTTGGATAAGAACAAATATATAAATATAGAGTATACCCAATAGTCCTGACATGATTAATGACGGTTTCTTTTTCCTGGTGATTCCGAGCATATATCCGCCTACCAGTGCAATGGTCAGTGCCGAAGATAATAAATAGGCAGGGTTGAATCCGATGTGTTCGGAGAAGGAGAGGAGCAAACTGTAGAATAGACAGAGTGCCAGTCCTACCAATAAATACTGCAAGGCATGAATACGGGTCTTATTCATAATTTCGGTGAAGAAAATCACTCCGAAAGTCAGTAAGATAATCAGGATTGCATATTTTGCAGAACGCATGGACTGTTGGTACTGTTCCACCGGGATTTTGAAGTTAACGCCGAAACTGGAGTTCTCAATGTCCTTGATGTTCGAGTTGTTGTAGTCAACCATCACTTGTGAATAATTCCGGTTCAAATTTAAAACCTGCCATTGTGCAGAGAATTCTTTCTCTGTAATGTTGCGGTTATTGGGCAGATAGTTACCGGTAAAGCTAGGCGTATTCCAGTTGGCTTTCAGATCTACACGGGTTGTTTTACCCAATGGAATAAAGTTGAGTGACTGCGAACCTTTCAGTTTGATTTTTATTTCATAAGGTAGTTTTTTATTCTGTTTCAACTCCGATAAGTTTGCGATTGCATGAACTCCGGTGTTATCTATTCCTCTGTTGTCCATACCCGGTTCAAATATATAAACAGAATCTCCCAAAGTGATGCTGATTTGTTCGCTGATACCCCGCATGTCGGTCAGATTCAGACAAATAGCCGCCCTGTCAAATTGCAACTGTTCCATATCTATTCTGCTCTTTTTCAATTCTTCCGAACTGAATGATCCTTTCAATGTCAGTTCCGATTGATATACATTGACCTCGTAGATACTTCTTTTCAGAATTTCAGTCTTTAGTTGCCCGCTGACCATAAGCTCATCGGGAAAAAGTATCAGGTCTTTGGTAGAAACCTTCTTCTCGCCGTTATTTTCAATGACGACCGGATACTGGAGATTCAGGTAGGGGCCTGTGATGGTCTGTGCCAGACTCCATTTTTCACTTACCTCGTCGATAGCTTCTTCCTGGGTTCGTCCCCGTTCGGAAATAAGATTTTCAATCATGAACATCGGTATCATCAGGAGAAGAATTAATAACCCGATGATGACAACCTTGATTGTTTTGGAGAAACGGTGGAGACATCCCATAGGTTGCTGCGCCTGTTGCTCATTTGAATTTTCATTGAAACCGTCCATAAGCCAGTAGTGTTTTGATGAATTATTTATTTTGATTTTAGAAATTTCTCTAAAGCTTCAATATGAGATTTGAAAGCTTCTCTGCCTTGCGGGGTTGCTTGAAAAACAGTTCGTGGCTTTCGTCCGACAAAACTTTTGTTGCATACGATATATCCCAGTTCTTCCAGGGCACGGGTATGGCTGGCAAGATTGCCGTCTGTCAGAGAGAGCTGCTCTTTCAGAAAATTGAAGTCGGCTTCCTCATTTACCATCAGAATAGCCATGATACCGAGCCGGACCTTGCTTTCGAATGCTTTATTAATATATTGGAATGCTTCTATCATTTATGATCTTTTTCTTTCGTAGTGTAAATAGAACAATATGCCATAAAGAATATGGAAACCGCCGAAACCGATGATCCAGAACAGCAGTGAATGACCTTCCCAAAAACAATCTACGACTCCCAGGCAAATGAAAGCATATCCTAACCATACGATACTGGAGTAAGTGAACTTGGATACGTTGACCAGTGCCAGTCCGTAAAATAAAAGCATGACGGAAGCCAGGATGTCATAATACTCATGCATCATGATGGAGATGCATAAAACACCTCCGGTCAGCATCGGAAGAGAAAAGTTCCACAATGCCCGGTAGGTGAGGCGGCTGAAAAATTTCTGTCCTGTCTTCTTGGATTTATAATAGGACAGGATGCAGGCGGTGACCGCAGCTGCTACCAATACGAGCGAGGCTATAATAGCCATTAGTTCGAGAGCAACAATTAAATGTGTGCCCGGGGTAATAACTTGTGTGGCGATGTATGCGCCAGCTAATGCGTAAATGCCCGCCATGATTGCAGCGAGACCACTTAGAGAGATAAACTTGGAGGACTTTTCCATCAACTCTTTTATCTCATTTACCGATTCTAATGCTTTATCTTTATCCATATAAAAAGTACTTTGTAGTGCAAAGTAAAATAAAAGATTTCAGATGAACAAACTTTTTGCCTGAATATTTTAATGGTAAATATTTGAATGGTATGATAAGGTGTTAATATACAGTTGTTTAATGAGTGAATGAACGAATAGTCAGAAATTATGTAAAGAGGGTTTGAAAATGAAATTAGTCAAACGTTTGACTAATTCGGAGGAAATACCTAACTTTGCCGCCGAAACGAAACAGGTAAAAAGAGTATAGAAAATGAGAGAAGGAGCAGAGTTTAGAGAACTCATGTTGCAGATTGTTCGTACCCGTATGGCTTTCCGCCGGTCTATGCAACGGACATTGAGAAAAAATAATGCGGGTATTACGTTTGAGATGCTTCAGGTATTAAGTAGTTTATGGCATGAGCAGGGAATTAGTCAGCAGATATTGGCGGAACGCATTGCAAAAGATAAGGCATGTCTCACCAATTTGATGAATAATCTGGAAAAGAAAGGGTATGTTCATCGGAAAGAAGATCCTGCCGACCGTCGTAATAAACTGGTGTTCCTGACTCCCGAAGGGGAAGAATTTAAAGAACAGATTCGTCCGATTCTCGATCTGGTCTATGTATACGCAGAAAAGATTGTTGGTATAGAGAGCATTGAAACTATGTTGTCTGAATTAAAGAGTGTATACGATGTACTTGAAAATGTATAAGAAGTATGGGGCGGTTTTATCTAGCCTGTTTTTGGCTGCTCAATCCATAAATGCACAAACAGATTCTTTGTTTCTCACTATCGATCAGCTTTTTGAACGGGGAGTACAGCATAGTCTGCAACTTCAGGCGGATGTAATGAAAGAATCTATGGCGCAGGAGCGGATATGGACCGCACGGTCTGCACAGTTACCGGAACTGCAGATCGGACTGAAAGGGGGATTTGTAGGGCAGCCTGTCGTTTGGGAACGGGGATTATCCGATCCTTCATACCCGGAAGCGCCGGACTGGTCACAAAATTATGCGATTGATCTGGCACAGCCTCTCTATCAGGGTGGTAAAATCCGAAGTGCCATTCATAAAGCGGATATAGAAAAGCAAGTTGCCGAACTACAAACGTTGACCGATGAGGCGGAAATAAAGTTACGGTTACTCAATCAGTATATGAACTTGTTTAGTCTGTTTAAGCAGCATGAGATACTGACACGGAATATTGAAGAGTCGGAACTCCGGTTACGTGATATCCGGCGAATGAAAAAAGAGGGGCTGATTACCAATAATGATGTATTGCGGAGCGAAATGCAGCTGACTAATGACCGACTGTCTTTGGAGGAAGCGGAAAATAGCATTGCGCTTGTATCGCAGCAACTCAATATCTTGTTGGGGCAGGATGAGAACTTGTTATTACAACCGGATACAACCATTCTCTATCAGGCAGTTGCTTTGCAGTCCTATGATGACTATATTGTTCAGGCGTATGAAAATGATCCGGCGATGAGGCTGCTTCGCGCACAGACAGAATTGGCAAGGAATGAAATCCGTTCTGCCCAATCCTTATCTCTTCCCAGTGTGTCGCTATATGCATCGAATACATTGGCACGCCCCGTTTCACGTACATTGGCGGATATGTATAACAATAACTGGAATGTGGGAGTATCGGTTTCCTATCCTTTATCTTCACTGTACAAGAACAATCATAAAGTAAAAGAGAGCAAACTGATGGTGTTTTTGCGGAAGAATGAAGAAGAACAGAAAATGCAGGGAATCCGCATGGATGTACGTTCGGCATTTTTACGCCACAGGGAAGCGTTGCAGAGGGTAGAGGCTCTAAAACTGTCTGTCCGGCAAGCGGAAGAAAATTACCGTATTATGCAGAATCGTTATCTGAATCAACTGGCTATCCTGACTGATTTACTTGATGCGAATTCCGTCCGTTTGAATGTGGAATTGCAGTTGGTCACTGCACGCACTCGTGTGATTTATACTTATTATCAACTTCAGAAGGCTTGTGGACGTCTTTAATAAACAGAACAGATATGGCAATTGAATGGAAAGAAAAACAGAAGAAACTGAAAAAAGTAAGAGTTCGTAATATCGTTTTAAATTTAGTATGTGTCTGTTTGGCTGTCTCCGGACTTTGGTGGACTGCTAATTACTTCTGGCGTTATGTGAATTACGAAGTGACTAATGATGCTTTTGTAGATCAATATGTAGCTCCTTTGAATGTCCGGGCTTCGGGTTATATCAAGGAGGTTCGTTTTAAGGAACATCAATATGTCCATCAGGGAGATACTCTGCTGGTGCTTGACAATCGTGAATATCAGATTAAGGTAAAGGAAGCGGAAGCTGCATTGTTGGATGCACATGGCTCGCAGGATGTTCTTCATTCGGGTATTGAAACTTCCCATACGAATATTGCCGTACAGGATGCCAACATCGCTGAAGCGAAAGCGAAACTCTGGCAATTGGAACAGGATTATCATCGTTTTGAACGTTTGTTGAAAGAAGAATCTGTTCCGGAACAACAGTATGAGCAAGCGAAAGCTGCTTATGAGGCAGCCAAGGCACGTTATCAGGCATTAGTTGCACAGAAACAGGCAGCATTATCACAATATGCGGAGACAAGTAAGAAAACAACCGGTACGGAGGCTGCCATTTTGCGTAAAGAAGCAGACCTGGATTTGGCTAAGCTGAATCTGTCTTATACGGTTCTCACTGCCCCTTATGATGGATATATGGGTAGGCGTACGCTTGAACCCGGTCAATATGTGCAGACCGGACAGACTATTTCTTATTTGGTGCGCAACAAGGATAAATGGATTACCGCTAATTATAAAGAAACGCAGATTGCTAATATCTATATTGGCCAGCAGGTGCGTATTAAAGTAGACGCAGTGCCCGGGAAGATTTTCCACGGGGAAGTCACTGCAATTTCCGAAGCAACCGGGTCTAAATATTCCTTGGTTCCTACAGATAATTCTGCCGGCAATTTTGTAAAGGTACAGCAGCGAATCCCTGTGCGTATCGACTTGGAAGATGTTTCTCCGGAAGAAATGGCACAGTTGAGAGCCGGGATGATGGTGGAAACAGAAGCTTTACGCAAATGATTACCATGAAGGAATTGGAGGCACCTGTTCGTCAATGGGTGCCCGATTGGCTTGGGCTTATCAGCATTTTCATCGTGATTCTTCCGGTCACTATGCTCAATGGCTCGTATACAGGCAGTATGTTGGAAGTGTCGAACACGCTGGGTACTAATTCGGAAGATATTACGATGGGGTATTACGCTGCTTCGGCAGGTATGGCTATCGCATACCCGATTATTCCTAAGGTGTTGGCAGCCTTTTCCGTGAAATCTCTGTTATTGATTGATTTGGTACTGCAATTCTTCTTGAGTTGGGTTTGTGCACGTACGCAAAACGCAGATATTTTGATTGTCTGTAGTTTTGCTGTCGGTTTCTTGAAAGGGTTTCTTATGTTGTGGTTTATTCGTTATGCCCAGAAAATTTTCAGTCCGAAGAATGTGCGTAGCGAGTTCTATTCTTATTTTTATCCGTTGGTTTACGGTGGGGGACAAGCTTCAATGCTGGTAACGGCTTTACTGGCGTATCATTATAACTGGAAGTATATGTACTACTTTATGATGGTATTGATCTTGATTTCCATTCTGTTTGTTATCATCTGTTTCCGGCATAACCGTCCCATAAAAGCTGTCGCATGGTCTGATCTGCATATCCGTGAGATGTTTGTTATTTCAGCCGGGTTGCTGATGTTGATGTACGTTATCAATTATGGCAAAGTGCTCGATTGGATGGCTTCCGGCAAGATCTGTGCCTATATCATCATAGCACCTATGCTGATTGCACTGTTCATCTGGTATCAGAGCCGTTCGGAGAATCCTTATGTAAGTCTGGCTCCTTTATTCCAACCCAAAGCAATTGTGGGCTATTTTTATATGATGCTCGTGATGTTTTTCAGTACATCAACCACTTTGCTGACTAACTATCTGACTGTTATTCTGAAAGTAGATACTACGCATACCTATTCTCTTTATATTTATTTGCTTCCGGGATATGTAGTCGGCGCCTTTATTTGTTTTTGGTGGTTTCGCTGGCAACGGTGGCGTTTCCGTTTTCTGATAGCGGGAGGAATGAGTTGCTTTGTGATTTTCTTTGCCATTTTGTATTTTGGCATTTCTCCGGATAGTACGTATGAGATGCTCTACCTGCCTATCTTCTTTCGTGGTTTGGGTATGTTGACTTTGATTATTGCTTTTGCCCTGTTTGCCGTGGAAGACTTGAATCCGAAATACTTATTGTCGAATGCTTTCTTCCTGATTATTTTCCGTTCCGTGCTGGCACCTATCATGGCGACTTCTTTTTATAGTAATGTACTGTACCGACTGCAACAAAAATATATGTATTCTTTGTCGGAGACTATAACTGCTGCTGATCCATTGTCGTCAGCACGCTATAGCCAGTCGCTGAACAATGCGATGACACAGGGACATCCGTATGATGAGGCTGCGCAGTTGGCAACCAACTCCTTATATAATACGCTACAACAACAAAGCCTGTTGCTGGCACTGAAAGAGATTCTGGGTTATTTGTTGGTTATATCTGTTGTCATAGCTGTGATTTCTCGTTTTATTCCTTTCCATAAAACAATCCGCGTTACGTTTAAGAAAACAGGCGATGATATGGTATAACAAAAAAAGAGTTGCTATCCTTCACTCATTGATAAGTTGAACGGGATAGCAACTCTATTGTTTTAACAATGTATCTTTTATCTTCGATATATTTGTTGTATCAGATAGCGACCTGTTTACAAGGTTACCCCTGTTTTAAAGATAGCAATTTCGCGATAGCCTTTCTTTTCGTTGTTTACGAATTCACCGCTTGCCACTTTGATGATATAGTCAATGAAGCGTTCACAAGTCTTTTCCATCGGTTCGTTTTCTACAATCACACCGGCGTTGAAGTCAATCCATCCCGGTTTGTTTTTAGCCAGGGTTGAATTGGTGGAAATCTTCATGGTCGGAACAAAAGTGCCGAAAGGAGTACCGCGTCCGGTGGTGAAAAGTACCATGTGGCATCCACTTGCTGCAAGAGTAGTGGCTGCAACCAGGTCATTGCCCGGAGCAGAAAGCAGGTTTAGTCCTTTTTTCTGTAAACGTTCGCCGTAAGGCATTACGCCGGATACATAGCTCTTTCCGCATTTCTGGGTACATCCCAGTGCTTTTTCTTCCAGAGTAGAGATACCACCGGCTTTGTTGCCCGGAGAAGGATTTTCACCTACAGGCTCTCCATGTGACAGGAAGTATTCTTTGAAGTCATTAATCAGATGGACAGTCTGTTCAAACAGCTCCTCGTTTTTACAACGGTTCATCAGGATTGTTTCTGCACCGAACATTTCCGGAACTTCAGTCAATACGCTTGTACCTCCCTGTGCAATCAGGAAATCGGAGAACATACCCAACAATGGGTTGGCCGTAATGCCGGAGAAACCGTCAGAACCACCGCATTTCAATCCCACACGAAGTTCGGACAAAGGTACATCGGTACGTTCGTCTTTAGAGGCTTTGGCATATAAATCACGCAGGATTTCCATTCCTTCTTCATATTCGTCACCTACCTTTTGAGTAACCATAAATTTGACGCGGTCTTCATCAAACTCGCCCAGGAATTCACGGAATACATCCGGCTGGTTATTCTCACATCCCAAGCCTACTACCAATACAGCGCCTGCATTAGGATGGAGCACCATGTCACGAAGTATCTTTTTCGTATTCTCGTGGTCGTCACCAAGTTGCGAGCAACCGTAGTTGTGTGGGAAAGCGACGATGGCGTCCACTCCCTTACCTTCGGTTTCGCGACGCAGTCCCTCGGCCAGTTGTCCGATGATACCGTTTACGCAACCTACAGTCGGGATAATCCATATCTCGTTTCTTACACCTACATCACCGTTCTTGCGACGGTAACCTTTGAAAGTAAGATCTTTATGAGGAATATCTAAAGAAACCTGAATCGGGTTGTACGTGTAGTCCAACAATCCGGCAAGGTTGGTTTTGATGTTCGTTTCGTTCATCCAGTCACCCTGTTTCTTTGCCATTCGTGCATGTCCGATCGGGTAACCGTACTTGATTACATTTTCACCTTCCGCAAAATTCTTTAGTGCGAATTTATGTCCGGCAGGAATATCCTCGTTCAATGTAATCTCAATGCCATCTATAGAAAGATGCTCTCCTGCCGGGAGGTTAACAATGGCAACGGCAACGTTGTCGGCAGGATTAATTCTTAAATACTTTGTTTCCATGTAATGTACTTGTAAAGTTGTACTTTGTTGTTATTTGCTATGGTAATAGTCTATTGTCTCTACTGTTAACAGATCAATGGGCATATAGTTGATGCAGGTCACTTCTTTCTTGAAAATAAGATGATCGCATAGAGCTTTGATGCCATTGGCTCCTTGCAGTTCCGGCTGCTGGGCAATGAGGAAAGAGATACTTCCTTCTTTCAGGCAGGTGACATTCCGTTCCAGAAGGTCATAGCCTATCAGATTGAAGGCTTTCTTTCCACGGCTTTGCAGGTACTCGCCAACGATGTAGGCTTTAGAGTTGAAAGTGATTCCGTTCTTAACCATTGGATAAGTGCGGAAGAATTCGTCTAGCATCTCGTTATCTTCGTCGTTGCGTTCGGCATGCAAGTCAAGTTCCAGTATAGTACAAGACGGATGATGTTCTTTCATGTACTGCCTAAAACCGATTTCTCTGTTCTCCTGCTGATTAGATCCTACAATTCCTTCATGTATTTTGCGGAAAATCACAATTTCCTTTTCCTCCCGTGCCAGTAACATCATCATTCGAGCAGCGAAATATCCGCTTTGACGTGAGTTCTGACCAAAGAAGGCGAGGGGAGGAACCTCTTTAATATTGGAGTCTATATATATATAAGGTATATCCAGTGCCTGCAACTGATCGGTGAATCCTTTCGTATATTGCGGAGCGGTAGGAGCTACCATCACTCCGTCCGGCTGCAGGGCCAGGATGGCTTCGCTGGCGTTGACGAATGAATGATAATCGTATGGATCGTAATAGTTGATTTTCACCGAAGTATTGAAATCCGAATAGGTCGCGATAGCTTCATGAATACCGATTTCTACAGCCGTCCAGTATTCGCCTTCCAGATGCTCCGGCAAAAGGCAGATAAACGTATACTTCTTGTTGGAAGCCAGAGCGCTGGCGTACATATTGGGCTGGTAGTCAAGCTGCTTCAGAATTTCTTCTACGCGTTTCTTACTGGCCTCCGATACTCCACTACGTCCGTGAATAACGCGGTCTACTGTTCCCACTGATACATCTGCTAGACGGGCGATGTCTTTGATTCTGATCCTTTCGGGCAATTTATTCATACGATAACCTTTATTTATATAGGTTTTTGTGCTCGCACACAATAATAATCTTAATATTTTCGATACAAATATATAACAATTTTTGTAATTACGAAAATTGTTGTATCTTTGTGCCCGCACACGAAAGGTATGTGATGTTAGTTGTTCTGTAGATTAATGGTCATATAATCAATGTGTTAACCCCTAAAATAGGGCTGAAATGATAAATTGAAAGTTCATAATATTAATAACTTAGAATTTAAAACATAAGATTATGGGAAAGAAAGTCGTTACATTAGGCGAAATCATGCTTAGATTATCAACTCCGGGTAATACTCGTTTTGTTCAATCTGATTCTTTTGATGTAGTATATGGTGGTGGTGAAGCTAACGTTGCAGTAAGCTGTGCCAACTACGGACATGACGCTTATTTCGTAACCAAATTACCGAAACACGAAATTGGACAGTCTGCTGTTAACGCATTGCGTAAATATGGCGTAAAGACAGACTTTATTGCTCGTGGTGGCGACCGTGTAGGTATCTACTACTTGGAAACAGGTGCTTCTATGCGTCCTAGCAAGGTTATTTATGACCGTGCTCACTCTGCTATTGCTGAAGCTGACGCTGCTGATTTCGACTTTGATGCAATCATGGAAGGTGCTGACTGGTTCCACTGGTCTGGTATCACTCCGGCTATTTCTGACAAGGCTGCCGAGTTGACTCGTCTGGCTTGTGAAGCTGCAAAACGTCACGGTGTAACTGTTTCTGTTGACTTGAATTTCCGCAAGAAACTGTGGACTAAAGAAAAAGCACAGTCTATCATGAAGCCGTTGATGCAGTTTGTAGACGTATGTATCGGTAACGAAGAAGATGCAGAACTTTGTCTGGGCTTCAAACCGGATGCTGACGTTGAAGCTGGTCACACAGATGCTGAAGGTTACAAAGGTATCTTCCAGCAAATGATGAAAGAATTCGGATTCAAATATGTAGTTTCTACTTTGCGCGAATCTTTCTCTGCTACTCACAACGGCTGGAAAGCTATGATCTACAACGGTGAAGAATTCTATACTTCAAAACGTTATGATATCGATCCGATCATCGACCGTGTAGGTGGTGGTGACTCTTTCTCCGGTGGTATTATCCATGGTTTGATGACTAAACCTAATCAGGGTGCTGCCCTTGAATTTGCAGTTGCTGCATCTGCTTTGAAACATACTATCAATGGTGACTTCAACCTTGTTTCTGTAGAAGAAGTAGAAGCATTGGCTGGTGGTGATGCAAGCGGTCGCGTACAGAGATAAATAGGTAATAGAGAGTTGAAAGTTTATAAAGTCAATTCATTTTAAAATAGTAAATAATAAAATGGCAAAATTCGATAAAATAGCCGTATTAAATAAAATCGGCTCTACAGGAATGGTTCCTGTATTCTATCATAAAGACGCAGAAGTTGCAAAGAAAGTAGTAAAGGCTTGTTATGACGGTGGTGTTCGTGCTTTCGAATTCACAAATCGTGGTGACTTTGCACAGGAAGTATTTGCTGAAATCGTTAAGTTCGCAGCAAAAGAATGTCCTGAAATGGCAATTGGTATCGGTTCTATCGTTGATCCGGCTACTGCTGCTATGTACTTGCAATTGGGTGCTAACTTCGTAGTAGGTCCGTTGTTCAACCCTGAAATAGCTAAGGTATGTAACCGTCGTTCGGTTGCTTACACTCCGGGATGCGGTTCTGTATCGGAAGTTGGTTTTGCACAGGAAGTAGGTTGCGATCTTTGCAAAGTATTCCCGGGTGATGTTTATGGAACTAACTTTGTAAAAGGCTTGATGGCTCCGATGCCATGGTCTAAGCTGATGGTAACAGGTGGGGTAGAACCTACTAAGGAAAACCTGACTGCATGGATCAAAGCCGGTGTGTTCTGTGTAGGTATGGGCTCTAAACTGTTCCCGAATGATAAGGTGGCAGCAGAAGACTGGGCTTATGTAACTGCCAAATGTAAAGAAGCTCTCGGTTATATTGCCGAAGCTCGTAAATAAGATTAGAGAGCGAAAGCTTATCTATAATAAAAAGAGGTTGATGCGACAGCCTCTTTTAAAATATGCCTCGAGGGTTAGTTAGTTTAGTTAGTATATGAGGCATATTTTCATTTTGTTTAAAGGTGTTTAAAGGGGATAGGCCATCGGAATGAGTGACTCATTTCGGTGGCTTGTTTTTTATTTCTTTTTTATATGCTGCCGATGTTCGAATATATAAATGGGCAGGAATATTAATAAGAAGCATAGAACACTGATGAGGAGCAGATAACGGTTGTAGAGATACTCTCCCTCTTGGGGAGGAGCACTTAACAAGCATCTTAAGCAATCGCAGTCCATATTCTGACTGTCGTGCTGGCAAAACAAAAAGCAGAAAGTAAAGAGGACGATGCCTAATAACAGGCAGATGATTAGTAGATTTCTGCGATAATGTGCATGTCTTTTGTCGGGTTTTGATAAAGAAGAAACCATGTTTTGTTCTGATAGTTATCAATGCAAAATGAAAGAAATAAAGGGCAGACAATGCCTGAATAGGATTGTCCTGCCCGATACTATTGATTATTGGTAGGAAATATACTTATTAATGGTTATTCCGGAACATAAATAATCTCACCGTTATCCAGTTCGTAGGCTATCCCCACTTTTCTTCCTCTTTTTCCTGAATCCTCCTCTTTCTGACCGGAAGGCTTGTAAGTATTGATTTTCTTTCCTTCCTTAGAGATGATTTCCATATTTTCCTTACCAGGGTTCTTCACGATGGTGAAATCTTCCTGTCCGAAAACTTCCGTCATATTCATGTGCATCACCATTGCTACCATCAATGCCACGGCAAATACCATCGCCACGTCGAACAGGTTTACTACTACACTTAGCGGGTCGGTATCCTCTTCTTTGAGGAATTTGCTGACTCTTCTATTTCTTTTCATTATTGGGTTCTCCGGTTGTTTCGTTTAATACTCTTGATACATAATCGAGGTTGTTAACATCTTTGGCATACCAACGTTGTTTGAACTGCATGGATATCAATCCTACAGCACTAATAACCAGACCTACAACAGTCGTTGCAAATACTACCTGCATATTATATGCCATTCCGGAGATGTCTCCTGTAGAAAGTCCAACAAGTGCCGGACTCATGGAAATCAATGTTCCTATCAATCCGAGAACCGGACCTATCTTAGCCAACATTTTAGAAAGAGACACATCTTTCTCTGCTTCATTCTCGAATTTTGTTATCAGGAAGTCTGAGTAATCTGCACTGGCCGGATGGTAGAGCAGATCGCGGAGATAACCCATATATAGTGAATTGTCTTTGTCGGGTAAAGCTGCTTTCAGATCGTCTATCCGTGCATCTTTAATGAGTTGGTCCAGTGCTTTGTCATTTTTACGTTTGGTCATGTACATGTTGTAGGTGCCTCCGATCAAAATAAGTGAGCGAACGAACAGGCACAGCAAAATAATGATATCGGGTATAAGTAAACTGTTTGCTACCCAGAATAATAATTTAGAAATGAGTTCCATATATATTTTTTATTGATTGATTTTACTTCTTTTTTTTAATTCTCTACGTTGTAATAAAGGCCATTTCAGCTTGTTCCAGGCGAATCCGATAAGAAACAGGACAACGAACAGACCGATGGACAAGATAATAGCTTTCCAGTTGAGCGCCTCTTCGGTGGCAGCATAGGTCGTTTTCCCATTGACAGTGGTCAGTAGTCCGAGGATACAGATGAATAAGCTGACAAGGAAATGAACTTCCAACCGGAGATCGTCTTCGGGTACAAGATACTTCATCAGCCGGCTTAATAATGGGATGGCGATAACCACTATCCCTGCAAGTGACCAGGCTGTCACTGAAAAGTCTACGCCAGGTAACCGGAAGATAGCTTCTGTGAGATAGTAGAATAATACGGGGAAGAGCAACAAGCTGGGATACCAGCGAAGTAATTCCGCCCACCATAAATTCTTCTTACCATAAAGTCCGCGCAGGAAAGCCACGCAATAGCCGAAGCAGAGTGCTGACTCAAGCGTTATGATAATAGCCATGTTTTGCAATGCTTCCGTGTTCTGCAGATAATCAGCAATCTGTGTCTTTGACTGGAGAATAGCATACTGCCAGGTGCCGGCTACAAAAAGACCGGCAATCAGGCTGTATATTACGGTTTGCCAAAGTTTCCAGAAACTGAGTTTGAAACTGCAGTTAATCACGATAAACAGCATTAATATGTGAATGATTAACTCCATATTACATTACTTTTTCCGTTTCTTTTTAAGTATTAGCAGCATGACAACAAATGCTACCAGAACAATACCTGCGATAAGGCCTCCATTCAAAGAGTTTTGCTCTTCCTGTGCCCCTTGTACGGCATCGCTCGATTGTTTCTTCAATACCATGCCTCCTTTGGTTGCTTCTCCGTTCAGGGTGGCTTGTTTCATTTGTTTCAGTTCTTTGTTGTAGTTGGCTGCGGTTTGCGCATCTACTTGAGAGGCGATGAACTGCTGTAATTTGGCATTGTCTCCGGTAAATCCGCTGCCCGAAGGACCGAACTGTCTGACAAGGTCTGTATGCAGCTTGGCAATATTGGAGAGTTGTTCCGGAGAAGCTTTCCAATATCCTTTGCGGGCAGTTTCCATCATCACGGCAGTCACTTCCTGTAAAGCTGCGGGATTTTGTTTTTCAAAGAAGTCTTTTACATTCAGTTTGTATTCGTCTTTGACATATACATCATATATGTTATCCCAAAGTTCCTTGTCGATAGCAGTAGGTTTCATCACATTCCAGCCATACGTATTCGTTACAGTCTGGGCAACCTCGCTTGCAGCAGAAGAACCGCCTTTCATTTTCTCTTTGATATAGGTAGGATTCAGAATCGTTGTACGGCTTTCTACACCGACTGCTTCTTTAAGTTCCTGCATTTTCATGTTGTTACGGTTCCGGTAGTCGCTAAGATAAGCGTCCGGGTCTTTACCGGTAACATTGCGTACGGCAAGATTCATACCTCCCATAAATTCATATACGTGGTCGAGGCTCAATGCTCCCCAAGTGTTACTTTGGCGGGGCTGAACGACAACATCAGTACTGTTCAATGCTGCTTCAAAGGCAAATTTCTGAAAGACTTCCCAGTGTTTTTCGTCACCGTAGAAGGCTCCCATATTGTTGAGGTAAGTATCTGCAATTTCCGATTCACTTTCCCAGCGGTCGCCGGATTCCACCATTCCTTGAATTCCTGTACCATACATGCCATTAGCACCTCCGAATACTCGGAAAGAAGCCATTTCGCGGGCATCTTTCGGACTGACACCTTTTTCGGTCAACACTCTTTCAGCCTCTACCACACTGGCGGCTACCTGATTTTCAAACTTGTCGTCTTTCGCTGCCGCAGCCATTTCTACTGCACGGTTAATCAGGAAGAGGCGGGAAGCGGCGATATCACGGAGTTGTCCGGAAGTCTGGACTACTACGTCGATACGTGGACGTCCCAGTTCGGCTGAAGGAATCAGTTTTAGATCACTGACACGACCGAATGCGTCACGAACAGGTTCTACTCCCAGCATATACAGTACTTGAGCAATAGTAGCCCCACCGGTTTCTATAAATTCGGAAGACCAGAGAGTATAACTCACTTTACGTGGGATTGAATCATTGTGACGTTGCTTGTAAGTATCAATCGTTTGTTTGGCTAAAGCGATACCTTTTTCCCAAGCGGATTCTGTAGGAGTTGCTTCGGCATTGATAGCATACATATTACGTCCGGTTGGTAAAGCATTCGGATTAGCAATCGGATCACCTCCGGGAGTAGGAGCGGTGTATCCACCTTTCAATGCATTCATCAGGCTGCTTAACTCTTCTTCGGGACTTGTCTGAAGTGCGTTCTTGTAGTTGCCTACATTCTTGATTGTACGCTCTACTTCAGCGATGGCAAGTGCCAGTTCGATTTCTTCTTTACTGTATTCTTTCGGAGCTTTTCCCATAGCGGCCATCATGGCAGCCATACCTTGAGGCTTTTCTTTATTAGCTTTCATTCCGGCTTCCATTTTCTTCAATGCTTCCGGACTTGCTCCCATAGACTTAGCCATTTCCATTGCTTTTTCAGGATCCATGTTGGCGCCCATTTTCTTCATGGCCTCTTTCATGCTTTCGGGCATTTGACCATGAGGAGAACCCTCTTTGGAGACAGATGCCGGATGTCCTTTACCTGCTTTCTTTTCGTCGGATTGTTCACTCTTTGCCGATGCAGCCATCATCATTGCCATCATACCTTTCGGAGCATTGCGGTCTGCCTCTATTTGACGAGCCTTGGCTAGTTCCTGTGCGGTGATACCGGCCGTACGACAAATCAGTTCATCTGTGGCTAGTGCAGGATTAGCGAGCAACTTTTCTACCAGATGGCGAGCAGGAGTCAAGTACTGTTGTGTAAAGAGGCTGCGGTGCTTGCTAACGGCATCTGTCGCTTTACCACGTTGCTTGTCAAGAGCCAGCAGACTGTATGCGATAGGTTCTGTAGCCATTGCATAGACGGAAGAAGTGATCCGTTCCGCTTCATAAGGAACTCCCATTGTGTAGAGTTGTCCGGTGATTTTCTCGGTAGCCAGTTCTTCTGCGAAGTTTTCTACACGGGCGATTTCATCTTCCGTATATGGTTTGTTGGCAATGCTATCCAAACCTAAATCACGGTGAATTCCCATTTTCACAGTCAGTGTTTTGACAGCTAATGATGCCTGATCTTTATTCTCTTTGTGAGAGTTATTGTAAATCTTGATTTTTTCCATCAGCTCCCGATAAATACCACGCACACTGCTTTCAAGGAAAGGAGGAGTGAGGTACGACTGTATGGTGGCATACGAACGGCGTTTAGCCATCATTCCTTCACCAACATTACCAATAGAGTAGATATAGAAGTGCGGAACTGCTCCAACCAGGCGATCCGGCCAGTCGTTGCTGCACAATGCCACTTGTTTTCTGGGAGTAAATTCAAGACTTCCATGTGTACCGAAATGGATCAGTGCGTCAGCCTTGAAACCATGTTGCATCCACAGATAGGAAGCAATATAAGTATGAGGAGGAGCCATATTAGTGCCATGAATCACTTGGAAGGAGTTGTCTCCGCTTCCGGCAGCATTTTGTGGCATTAAGACTACATTCCCGAATTGCAGACGGGCAATACCTAATTTACCGTCGTTAGTCGCCATATAGTTGCCGGGGAATTCGCCGAAAGCATCCACCACTTCCTGATATTTTTCAGGGCGGAGTGACTCTTTCACCCAACTTTCATATTGATCTTTGGTGATAAGTTCGGGATGTCCTTTTTGCATAAAGTCATTAAAGGCTCCCTCTGCGTAAGAGTTGAACACAGCGCCTTGAGCCTGTATCATTTTACCCAGTTCTTCAGCATTTGCAGGCAGACCGGATATGTTGTATCCTTCCTGTTTCATGCGGACCAAAAGATTGTATAGGGAAGGAACCACCTCCATACCGGCAGCGGTCAATGCATTTTGCCCCGGACCTTTATAATAGTAGATAGCTACCTTCTTCTCGCTGTTCGGCTTAGTATTCAGATTCAAATAATTGTTGATTGTGGATACGAAAGTCTTCAAGCGTTCGGGTACTGCATACGAATGGCGCAACCCTTCTTCATCCTCATATTGTGCAAAGAGAGCGAAAGGACGGATGGCACCGTCGATTTCCGGAGTCACGATACTTTGTGACATAAATCCTCCTGCCATTCCCATCGGATCTTTCTCCCATTCGTCTACCAGGCTGTTGATGGTGAGCGGAGCAAACAAGAGGATATTCTTAGCTTTCAGATAATCCACCATTTTGTCTCCCATGCGTCCGTGTGCCATGTTGATGATTGCGTCTGGCTGCACTTCGTCAATAAATGACATGAATTTCGTCATTGACTGAACCGGATAAACATTGTAACCTTCTTTTTCAAGAGCCTCAATAAGTCCGGTGGCATCAGCCATTTGTCCGGTTATCATGATTTTACGTGCTCCTTCTTTATAAAGACGGTTGTCCTTCATGAATTTCTCATAATCTGCCACGGTGAGGAACTCCAGTTCATCATCCGGGTTGGTGAGTCCGGCGTGATAGAGCATGTCGTTGGGTCTTTCTGCCGGGTCTTCCACTTCCGGTATGGAAGAGATTTTACCGTCAATAGCTTTACGGATATAATTCAGCATATTCCGGTAGTTGGTTTTTCCTCCGTTGGTCAGATAACCTCGTATCAGATTCTGTTGTACGCTGTCCAGATTACAAATGTTGTTGGCCAGGTTGGTAGCCATGGAAGTATATACAGGAATACCTTTGTCGGCAGCCTGTTGTATCTGTTGACGTTGTTCCTCGACGATACGCAGACCCATTCCGTTGATGAATACCATGTCGTAACCGGTCAGACGGTCGAGGTTGTCGAGCGATACTTCACTGAGTTTGATGGATGAATTGTCGTTGGCTTTCGATATACTTCCCTGCTGTATGGTCTGGAAGTTGATGAAAGCAATCTTTGTAGGACTGAACCAGGTATTCCATACGGACATCCCTATCAGAGCTGCAGCAACGATGCATACACCTAAGATGATTTTACTTTTCTTTTTCATTTCTCTTATTTTTAGCTTTGTATGTAGTTTTATCTTTTCTATTTTCTGAAGAACCTGTCTACGTCTAATGCAAGTCCGATGGAGAAGTTGGTTCCCCGGGTATAAGGAGAGTTTGCGTCATAATAGCTCGGAACATAATTAAATATGTTGTTGACGGCCATATTCAGGCTGACTCCTTTCCAGATCCCTTGTGTCAACGTCAGGTTCCACATCGTATATCCCGGATAAGTCACTCCGGTAGTCCCTTCATCCGGATTATTGCCCACATATTTATTGGTTTCTACTTTGGATAACGCACGTCCGTTCAGGGAAAGATTGAATTGATAATTATCCCATGATTTGCCGTATTCGATACGTGCGGTCGCTGAATGTGGGCGGGTACTGGAGAATTTCATTTGTCCGTCGCGCATAAACTCGTGGAGGTATCCGTAAGAAACACGTATTCCCAGACCACAAGGATATTTGGCGGAGGCGTTGATATCTACACCGGCGATGTCTACTTTCTCTGTATTGATATATAGCTGTGCCCATCTTCCGTCAGTGTCGCGGAATGAAGTCAGGTCGATCCGGTCATTGACAAGGTTGTAATATCCCGAAACGGTAAAATTGTAACGGTTCTTGGTATATTCCGCCGAGAGCGAGAAGTTATGGCTCGTCTCCGATTTCAGGTCGGGATTACCATAAATCATCATGGCATTTGCCATGTCGAAGTTCATATACATTTCTTTGAGGGTAGGAGAGCGGAATCCCTGTGAGTATGAACCACGGAGGGAGCAGTTGGCTATTTTGTACATCAGCCCGATGTGCGGAGATATATGACGTACGTTAGATTGTGAGAAATAGTCGAAACGTACCCCGCTGATTACGTTGAAATGTTCGGTCGGGTTCCAGTCGAATTGTCCGAATGCATCTGCCGAGTGCATGGTATAACTTCCATTGTTGGTGAATTGATAAGACAATAGATAGTCACGCATATAATCTCCTCCTACGGTCAGAATGTTTTTATCGTTGAAGGTGTAATTGTAGAGTGCGCGTACGCTATGTTGCACATTGCTGTAATCGCGGACATCGTATTTGTATGAGGTCAGATAATCACTTTTATCATATTGGTCGAATGTATAGGCAACTTCCAGATTACTCATGATGTTGAAATCATAGTTGGCTTTCAGACCTCCGCTGAAATCACGATAACGGTCTTTGCTGTCTCCGGTCTTATCCCGTTCGCGGAAATAATAACCTCCGCGTGCAGTCAGTTTCAACTGTTCAATCGGTCTGTAAACAAGACGTTCTTTCACATTCCATGTGCGGTTTCCGAAGATGGTTGTCACATCTCCTTCCGGTACGTCGTAAGAATCGGACATTGTGTGTTGCACATTCGTCTGGCTGTTGAATTTACCGGCTTTGAAACTGAAAGTTCCGCCATATCGTTGGTCGTTATGTTCACCGAAGCGGCTGTTTACATTTAAATTCCATGGGTCCTCGGAATCACGGGTGATGATGTTGATTACGCCACCTACTGCACTGGAACCATAGAGAGTAGAGGCAGCCCCTTTTACAATTTCTACCCGTTCCACGTTATCGAGGTTCAATCGGTTGTAGTCGACGTTGTTTAAAGTTTCCCCTGCCAGACGTTCGCCATCTACCAGGAAGAGTACAGAGTTTCCTCCGAATCCCTGCATATTGATTGAAACCTGCTGATCCATTGAATAGGAAAATTCAATGCCCGGCAGTTCCGATTGTAATAATTGTCCTACGTTGGTTGCATCTACCTTCTTAATATCGTCTGCTGTGATTACACGAGTGATGATAGGAGCATCTTTCAGTAATTTGGGAGTACGTGTACCTGTGACAACCACTGTTCCCAGGTCAAACTGATCTTCCGATAAGCGGAAACTTAGTCTTTTCTCTTTCCCTACAGTCAGTCTTTTTTCTTGTGGTTGATAGCCTACATACGAGGCGGTGATGAGGTATGTACCGGTTCCGGGGAGTTGTAATGTATATGTGCCGTCAACGGATGTGACGGTTCCGGTTCCTTTACCTTTGATGGAAATCGTTGCACCGGGGAGAGGTTCCCCTTCTGTATCAGTTACACGTCCGCTGATGTGATAAGTTGAGTGTTGTGCTAATGTGGTGCAAGTTGCTATAAATGAAAAAAGCAATAATGAGATTATAAATGTAGGTTTCATTCTTGTTGATTAGTTTCATTGTTGTTGTCCTCGAACTCAAGCGGATACTGGAAATCGAAGTCAATATATCCTTTTATACCTCTGGCATTCATGTAGTTGGTAAAACGGATCGCTGCGTATGTATTGTCTTTCAAACGTATCAAAAAAACTTGGTTTGACATGGTGTATACCGGAGGCATTGTTGCGGTATTAACGTCCAGCCAACTGGAAAGAACAGCATTACGGTAAGACTCTGTGTAGATAATGTTTCCGTCCGTCATGCCCGACATGTCAATGGCTATTTTATCGGTTGTCCATTCATCTTCTACAAAATCTTCCGCTTTAGGCAGTTTACCTGTTGCTTTAAACTCGTCGATACTTGTGTAAGTTGTTTTGTAGGCAGCACCCTCGTTGGTTTTTATATCATAACGATGAATAGCGAAATCCCACTTATCAGGAATTTGACTCTCATATTTCTCTCCGATTTTAACGGTGGTAACCGTACGTTCCGAAAGGTTAATGTAGGCCCATTCTGTATATTCAACAGTCTTGACTTGTGAAAAGCTATTCTCCTTGATTTCCATCTCCGTTTCGATGGGGGCATCATAAATATTTTCAAATATTCCATTACAAGCAGAGAGCGACATTGCCGCTCCCAGTACTATAATATATTTGAAAATAGCGTTCCTGCTTCTTTTCATTGCTTATTTAATCGTTTATTGTGCGCTACTTTGAGTATTACTTCCCGTAAATTCTGCTGTAATTGGCATTGGCATACTTCCCGGTGAGAAAACGATGCTAACAGTGGCTGTTCCGTCTGCATCAATTGTACCGTTCAGACTTGTGCCGTTAATAGCAAGAGCTTCACCTGTAGTTTTTTGGGTATCTGCTTCAAAGGCACCCAGACTGAGCGAGTAGCTCCCATTGTTTGCTTTAGTAACATTGACTCCGGTAACAGTGAATTTTTCAAAGTTACTCATTGAACCTCCTGCATTATTAAACCCGCTGATTGTAACATTTACGGTACTACCTGTTGGGTTTTCAATCTTTACTTGGCAATCTGTAGTAGAGCCAACTTCTCCTCCTTGTACCTTAAGGCTCAAATTAGTTTGGTATTTATAAGTATCTTTTATATAATAACCAACAGGAGTTTCTCCTTGTATGAAATCAATCTCCATTTTTCCCATAGGTACAGGAATATTAACATTGGCTTTCAAGCTTAACACTTTAGAACCATCTACACTACCTTCTAATGTGTAGTCGTAGCTACCGCCTGTGCTGCCGCCCATAGACATGGCAACTTCACCGGAACCGCTGAAAGATTTATTAGAAGAAAGTTTTAAATTCTTCAGAGTGAAATCTCCAGATCCGGATTTATATACCAAATTGATGGTACCATCTTCGTTGGCAGTGATTGTTGCTGTGGATTCATCACCCAACAAATAATCAGAGAACATATTGCATGCGCCGACTGAATAACCTTTATAAGCTCCTGCTATTTCTTTAGCAAGGTTAGGTTCATCGTCGTCGTTGTCGCTACAAGAAACGAAAGTAGAAGAAAGAGATAGTGCCATAAGAGCAACCATCCAAAAGTTTAAGATTTTCATACTTAATTTTGATAGATAATGATTAATTAAATTTTCAGTTGCAAAGTTACGGGGATATATATACAGGGGAAATACCTAAAAGAAATGAAAAAATGAGAGGCTTTAATTATATGTAGGTATTGGGAGGAGTGGATTAACTCGCTATTTTTGCAGTCTTTTACTAAATAGATGATTAAAAACTCAAAATAAGAAGAAAATGAAAGGTGGCTACAGTAGAAAAAGTGTATTGACAGGGATTATATCTTTCCTGATTGTATTATTTACTATGCCGTTGGGGCATGCATTAATGATTTTTATGGAGCATGTGCTCTCATCCACAGCTCTTCACTATGTGGCTTTCACGATGGGAGCAGTAGGTCTGGTGATGGTGATTATTGGAGTGTTTGCAAAAGGAGATACACGACAGACGTTATGGGGATTATTCGGAGGACTACTCTTCTGGACCGGATGGGTAGAGTTTATCTACGTATATTATGCACATCGTTATGAAGTGCAACCATTGCTGAACGCTGCCGGTGAAGTCGTGACAAAACCGGAATATTTAATCATGCCTTCCTCCTTCGGCTTTTGGGTGATGTTTATGCTGATTTACATTTTCAGTATAAAAAGCGGATGCGACTTCTTTACCTATCTTCAAAAAGTCTTTTTCCGTAAGAGTACCACTACGATTGTAGTACGGCCGATGACACGTCATACCTCGATTGTTACTTTTATGGAGTTAAATCTCATCATGTGGACGAGCTATCTCGTGCTACTCTTCTGTTATGATGAGAATTTTGTCGGCGAGCATAGCCCTGTTACTGCTATAGTTGCTTTCGGCTGTCTGGCAGGTTCATTTTTTATGTTTAAACGCCTGTTGAAAATCACTCAATGGGGATATGCCATGCGCTTTTCTATTGCTACGGTAGTAGTGTTCTGGACTTTTGTAGAAGTACTGGGACGCTGGAATATCTTTCATGAAATATGGGTAGAACCAATGGCATATACAACAGAGATGATTACGATACTTTTGGCTTTCTTTGCTCTGTTGGCATTTTTGTTCTACCAGTCTGCTAAAAAGAAGAATAGTCATAACTAAAATATAGGATCAGAAATTATGTTAGAAAAAGGATGGATTGGTGAAGGAACACATATACGTTATGTGGTAGACCGGAATAAGTTTATGGAAAAACTAGCCAGTCGTTAATACTGCCAAAAGTGGAAAGGGATGAACTAATCTTCTGGTAAGATGTTTTTTGTATATTAGATATAATAACAATATATAATATGGAACTTCATCATCACCACGAACATAGTCATCGGTTGACATCGCTCAATAAAGCTTTTATTATAGGCATCGCTCTGAATATAACTTTTGTCATAGTAGAATTCGGAGTAGGATTTTATTATAATTCTTTGGGGTTACTTTCCGATGCCGGGCATAATTTGGGTGATGTAGCCAGTCTGGTACTTGCCATGTTGGCCTTCCGGTTGGAGAAAGTTCACCCTAATAGTCGTTACACGTATGGATATAAGAAGAGTACGATACTTGTTTCTTTATTAAATGCAGTTATACTGTTGGTTGCTGTTGGCATTATTATTGCCGAGAGCATAGACAAATTATTTCATCCGGTTTCGGTTGATGGTTCCGCTATCGCATGGACAGCTGGGGTGGGAGTGGTCATTAATGCGCTTACTGCATGGCTTTTCATGAAAGATAAAGATAAGGATCTGAATGTGAAGGGAGCCTACTTGCACATGGCAGCAGATACACTGGTATCTGTCGGTGTAGTTGCTTCCGGTATTATTATTACGTATACAGGATGGAGCATCATTGACCCGATTATCGGACTTGGCATTGCTGTTATTATTATTGTCTCTACCTGGGGATTGCTTCATGATAGTCTCCGGTTATCATTGGATGGAGTGCCGGTGGGGATAGATGCTCAAAAGATACAGCAACTTATCATGGAACAACCCGGTGTGGAGGATTGCCACCATCTACATATCTGGGCATTGAGCACAACGGAAACTGCCCTGACAGCCCATGTTGTCATTGATAATATCACACAGTTGGAAGAGGTGAAATACCATATCAAGGAAGCACTTGAAGAAGCAGGCATACATCATGCCACTTTAGAGTTCGAAAACGAAAGAATCACTTGCAACAATGAATGTTGTGAGGATTAAATAAAATCCGTACCTTCGCGCCCTTAAACTAACTAACCTTTATTTTTATGTTTACTGACTTATTGCATTCCTCTTATTTTTCCCTTTTCCTGATTGTCGCATTAGGGTTTATGCTGGGAAGAATAAAAATCAGAGGATTATCTCTCGATGTGTCGGCAGTTATTTTCATTGCCCTTCTTTTCGGGCATTTTGGTGTTATCATTCCTAAAGAATTAGGAAACTTCGGTTTGGTGCTCTTCATTTTTACTATCGGTATTCAGGCAGGGCCCGGATTCTTCGATTCTTTCCGCAGTAAAGGAAAGACGCTCATTCTCATTACTATGCTTATAATTTGTTCCGCCTGCCTGACCGCAGTCGGGTTGAAGTACGCATTTGATATTGATACACCGAGTATTGTCGGTCTGATTGCCGGTGCGTTGACCAGTACGCCGGGTCTGGCGGTTGCTATCGACAGTACCAATTCTCCTTTGGCATCCATTGCTTACGGTATCGCATATCCGTTTGGAGTAATCGGCGTGATTCTGTTTGTCAAACTGTTACCTAAAATTATGCGGGTAGATTTGGATAAAGAAGCCCGTCGCCTGGAGATAGAACGTCGCGGACAATTCCCAGAACTGACTACTTGCATCTACCGTGTCACCAATTCGCATGTGTTCGACCGTAACCTGATGCAAATTAATGCACGCGGTATGACGGGCGCTGTTATTTCCCGTCTGAAACACAATGATGAAATATCTATTCCTACAGCCCATACAGTGCTGCGTGAAGGAGACTATATACAAGCCGTAGGTAGTGAAGAATCATTGAATCAGCTTGCTGTGTTGATCGGTAAGAGAGAAGAAGGCGAACTGCCTTTGGATAAAACGCAGGAAATAGAATCTTTACTGTTGACCAAAAAGGACATGATAAATAAACAACTGGGTGATTTGAACTTACAGAAAAACTTTGGTTGTACAGTGACCCGTGTCCGTCGAAGCGGTATTGATTTGTCTCCATCTCCCGATCTTGCTTTGAAGTTTGGCGATAAATTGATGGTTGTCGGTGAGAAAGAAGGACTTAAAGGAGTAGCCCGCCTGTTGGGTAACAATGCGAAGAAACTGTCTGATACGGATTTCTTCCCCATTGCAATGGGTATTGTACTGGGAGTGCTGTTCGGCAAAATAAATATATCTTTCTCTGATAGTCTGTCATTCTCTCCGGGACTGACCGGCGGAGTATTGATGGTAGCCCTTGTGTTGAGTGCGATTGGTAAGACAGGCCCCATCATCTGGTCTATGTCCGGACCTGCCAATCAGTTGTTGCGCCAGTTAGGTCTGCTTCTTTTTCTAGCCGAAGTGGGAACTTCTGCCGGTAAGAATCTGGTAGCCACTTTCCAGGAAAGCGGATTGCTGATGTTCGGAGTAGGAGCTGCCATCACATTGGTACCGATGCTTGTTGCCGCTATTGTCGGACGTCTGGTATTTAAAATCAGTCTGCTCGATTTGTTGGGAACGATAACGGGAGGTATGACGAGTACTCCGGGACTTGCTGCTGCCGATTCAATGGTGGACAGTAACATACCGAGCGTAGCTTACGCAACTGTTTATCCGATTGCCATGGTATTCCTGATTCTATTTATTCAAATCATAGCTTCGGCGGTATATTAACAGAATTTTGTAGATTCATTGATTGTTAAATAAATAGTTCGTATCTTTGCCGCCTCAAAGAAAAAACGAGGTGAAACGATTGTTATTGAATATTACACGCTACTTCTTACCGATACTGTTTGTGTCGTATCTGGTAAGCTTCACATTCTTTGCCCACGTGCATGTGGTCAATGGCGTGACAATCGTCCATTCACACCCGTTTAAGAAAGGGGCGGCACATAAACACTCTACAGTCGAACTGCTGCTGATTCATTTTCTGTCTCATTTAACGGCAGACGGTGCAGCCGTAGTTTTTGCTCTTTCCCTTTTTATTCCTTTCTTATTGTATTTGTTGCTCGGCCGTTCGCCGTATGCTCACTATCACTGTCCGTATCATGGGGTAGTGGGACTTAGAGCACCTCCGGCTATTCGTTTCTCCATTCTTTGAATGATGATACCGTACCTTGCATGAGGTAGGGCATTATCTGTCTATCCATGTGAATACTTATCGAAAACGAATAACAAACGAAAAATGAAGAAATACATCTTTTCGCTTGTCTGCCTGTGCTGCGCATTGTTGCCTGCCCTTGAAGGACAAGCTCATGAATATCCTAATCATCCTGAATTACGTAAGTCAGACGCCAATATCGTTGGCCATATTCTTGATAAAAACACTAAGGAACACTTGCCCTATATAACAGTCGCCTTGAAAGGTACGACCATCGGAACGGTAACCGATGCTACCGGGCATTATTTCTTGAAGAATCTTCCCGAAGGCAATTTTGTGCTCGAAGTTAGTTCGGTGGGGTATAAAACCGTCAGACGGAATGTGACACTGAAGAAAGGGCGCACATTGGAAGAAGATTTCGAGATAGAAGAAGATGCAGTTGCTTTGGATGGCGTAGTAGTATCTGCCAATCGTAACGAGACTACCCGCCGCCTGGCTCCGACACTGGTGAATGTGGTGGACCTGAAAATCTTTGAGAATACCAATTCTACGACTTTGGCACAAGGATTGAGCTTTCAGCCGGGTGTCCGTGTAGAGTCTAATTGTCAGAATTGCGGCTTCCAGCAAGTGCGCATCAATGGACTGGATGGTCCTTATACGCAAATCCTGCTCGATTCCCGTCCCATTTTTAGTGCACTGTCCGGTGTGTATGGCATCGAGCAGATTCCTGCCAGCATGATAGAACGTGTGGAAGTGATGCGTGGAGGCGGATCGGCTTTGTTCGGCTCGTCTGCTATTGCCGGAACAATCAATATCATTACCAAAGAACCGATGCGCAATTCCGGTATGTTGTCGCATACCATTACAGGTATTGGTGATGGCGATGCTTTTGACAACAGTACAGCGCTGAATGCATCACTTGTGACGGACGACCAGCGTGCCGGTTTGTATATCTTCGGTCAGAATCGCCATCGTTCTGCGTATGACCATGATGGTGACGGATATTCTGAAATCCCCAAGATACACGGCCAGACCATCGGTTTCCGTTCATTCCTGAAAACAACGACATATTCGAAACTAACTTTTGAATATCACCACATGGAAGAATTCCGTAGGGGAGGAGACTTGTTGAACCGTCCGCCTCACGAAGCGAATGTGGCGGAACAGACCGAACACTCGATCAATGGTGGAGGACTGAAATTTGACTATTTCTCACCTAACGAGAAACATCGTTTCAATGTGTTTGCATCAGCGCAGCATATCAATCGTGACAGCTATTATGGTGGCGGCCAAGATCCGAATGCCTACGGAAACACCACCGACTTAAACTGGATGGCAGGATCGCAATATGTCTATAGTTTCGGAAAATGTATCTTCATGCCTGCTGACCTGACTGCCGGAATAGAATTCAATCAGGATAAACTGGAAGACAATATGTGGGGATACCACCGTACAGTAGACCAGAAAGTGAATATCGGTAGTGCTTTCTTTCAGAATGAATGGAAGAATGAGCATTGGGGATTTCTGATTGGCGGTCGTTTGGATAAACATAACCTGATTGACCATGTGATATTCAGTCCGCGTGCCAATCTGCGGTATAACCCGACAGAAAACATCAATCTTCGTTTCAGTTACTCATCCGGTTTCCGTGCTCCGCAGGCTTTCGACGAAGATTTGCATGTGGAGAATGTGGGCGGTAATGTGGCGATGGTTGAACTGGCCGATAATCTGAAAGAAGAAAGATCACAGAGTTTGAGTGCCTCGGCAGATATTTATCATCGTTTTGGTGCGTTTCAGGTTAACTTCCTGGTAGAAGGATTTTATACAAAATTATCAGATGTATTTGCCCTTACCGACGGAGAGATAGTGGATGGAATCCTGACACGTACACGCTACAATGCACCGGGAGCCCGTGTGATGGGACTGACTTTGGAAGGAAAGATGGCATATCTGACTAAATTCCAGCTTCAGGCAGGAGTCACTTTGCAGCAGAGCCATTACAGCGAACCGCACGTATGGAACCCAGACGCTCCGGCTGTGAAGAAAATGATGCGTACACCGAATACTTACGGTTATTTTACAGCAACCTATACCCCGATAAAACCATTATCTATCGCTCTTTCCGGTACATATACCGGTTCGATGCTGGTTCCCCACGAACCAGTTCCGGGATTCCTTGAAAAACCGATAACGGTGAATACGAAGGACTTCTTCGATATCGGTTTGAAGGCTGCCTATGACTTCAAACTTTACAAGTCGATGAACTTGCAGGTGAATGCCGGCGTACAGAATATTTTCAATGCCTACCAGAACGACTTCGACAAAGGGGCTGACCGTGACTCCGGTTATATCTATGGTCCGTCATTGCCGAGAAGTTTCTTTGCCGGAGTGAAGATAAGTTATTAAAATTCGATTAAGATTTAAAATCGTCATAAATAGGGATTGTTTTGCATGGAGACAATCCTTATCTTTGCAAAAAACAAACTAAACCTTGACTTAGGTGCACAGAATAAATGTGCAAGATGACCGAATGAAACAATTGTACCTACATATAATGAAGTGGTTTCTGCCTGTACTGTTTATCTCGTACATGGCAGGAATCACTTTGTTTACTCACTCCCATGTGGTCAACGGGGTTACAATTGTCCATTCACATCCATTTAAAAAAGGCAGCGAACATAGCCATACGACGGTTGAATTCCAACTAATTCATCTCTTGAGTCATGTGTTGGTGACCGACAGCGGTTTGATACCAACATTCTCTGTTGCTGCTTTATCTCTATTATGCATCCTGTTTGTCCGCCCGCAAATAGAGCAATTTCACCGTTCTTGTCCGGGCGTAATATCTCTTAGAGCACCTCCTGTCGCTTAGTCTATCTTTTTGGGGGAACAGTATTTATGTATTAGGATCAACGATTAACGATCGCTGCTTCCCTTTCCCTTTATTATTATTTTTCGAATTAAAACATTAAAAGACTAACGACAATGAAGAAATATCTTTTAGTCCTGGTCGGCCTGTGCTGTGTCTTGTCATACGCATTGGCTGAACGTCCGGACTACCCTGAACTGAAGAAATCCGATGCGAATATAATAGGTCATGTACTGGATAAAAAAACGAAAGAACATCTTCCGTACATCACCATTGCACTGAAAGGAACGACGATAGGAACCGTGACCGATGCTACCGGACATTATTTTTTGAAGAATTTGCCGGAAGGAAATTTTATACTGGAAGTTAGTTCAGTAGGTTACAAGACAGTGACCCGCAACGTAACTCTGAAAAAAGGAAAGACACTGGAAGAAGATTTTGAAATAGAAGAGGATGCGATTGCTCTCGACGGAGTAGTAGTTTCCGCCAACCGGAGTGAAACGACACGTCGTATGGCTCCTACTTTGGTGAATGTCGTCGACCTGAAACTCTTTGAAACCACTAACTCTTCCACTTTATCACAAGGACTGAACTTCCAGCCCGGAGTGCGTGTGGAGACAAATTGCCAGAATTGTGGTTTCCAGCAAGTCCGCATCAATGGTCTGGACGGACCATATACGCAAATTCTGATCGATTCGCGTCCCGTATTCAGTGCCCTTTCCGGAGTGTATGGGCTGGAACAGATTCCTGCCAGTATGATTGAACGTGTAGAAGTGATGCGTGGGGGAGGCTCCGCCTTGTTTGGTTCTTCGGCTATTGCAGGAACAATTAATATAATCACTAAAGAGCCTTTACGCAATTCCGGTCAGCTATCGCACACCATTACTGCTTTGGGAGGAAGCTCCTCATTCGATAACAACACCTCGCTGAATGCCTCATTGGTGACGGACGATCATCGTGCCGGATTGTATATCTTTGGACAGAACCGCCACCGGTCAGGATATGATTATGACGGAGACGGATTTACCGAACTGCCCAAGTTGAAGAATCAGACAGTGGGTTTCCGCTCTTATCTGAAAACGAGTACTTACTCCAAACTGACCTTTGAATATCACCATATGCAGGAATTTCGTCGTGGAGGGGATATGTTGAACCGTCCTCCTCACGAAGCGCATATTGCAGAGCAGTTGCAACATTCTATTGATGGTGGAAGTTTGAAATTCGATTATTTCTCTCCGGATGAAAAGAACCGTCTAAGTGTCTTTGCATCGGCTGCCAATACAGACCGGGACAGTTATTACGGACCGGGCAACGATCCTCTGAAAGCCTATGGAAAGACGACGGATTTAACCGCTATGGGGGGCGCACAATACGTACATACGTTTGGCAAGTGCCTTTTTATGCCTTCTGATCTCACGGCAGGGCTTGAATATAACCGTGACCGCCTAAAAGATAATATGTGGGGATATAACCGTCACACGGATCAGACGGTGAATATTTACAGTGCTTTTCTGCAGAACGAATGGAAGAACGACCGTTGGGGGATTCTGATTGGTGGTCGTCTGGATAAGCATAATATGGTGGATAATGTGATCTTTAGTCCCCGTGCCAACTTGCGTTTTAACCCGACACAGAATATTAACCTGCGTTTAAGCTATTCTTCCGGATTTCGTGCTCCGCAGGCTTTTGATGAGGATATGCATATTGAAAATGTGGGCGGAACAGTGGCTATGATCGAGCGTGCAAAGGATTTGAAAGAAGAGAAATCCCAAAGTTTCAGTGCCTCGGCAGATATGTATCATCGTTTCGGAGCATTCCAGACGAATTTGTTGATTGAGGGTTTTTATACGAGACTGACTGATGTTTTTGTATTGGGCGAACCTTATGACCGTGGTGATGGTATATTAGTGAAAACACGTAGCAATGGCCCCGGTGCTAAAGTGATGGGATTGACACTGGAAGGTAAAGTGGCTTATCTTTCTATCCTGCAAATACAAGCGGGATTAACTTTACAACGTAGCCGGTACGATGAACCGCATAAGTGGCATGCCGATGCACCGGCAGAAAAGAAGATTTTCCGTACTCCCGATACATACGGTTATTTCACTGCCACTTATACCCCCATCAAACCTTTATCTATCGCTCTGTCAGGAACCTATACCGGCAGGATGTTGGTGCAACGTATGGATATCACCGCCGAGAATGCCGAACTGGGTGAAATGCCTGAAAGAAAAGCGGAAGCAATCAGAACACCTCGTTTCTTTGATTTGGGAGTGAAACTGGCTTATGACTTCAAGTTATACAAAACGGTTGATTTGCAATTAAACGGCGGAGTTCAGAATATTTTTGAGTCTTATCAGAAGGACTTTGACAGAGGAGCTAACCGGGATTCCGGTTATATTTACGGCCCTTCTTTGCCGAGAAGTTTCTTTGCCGGGGTGAAGATTAGTTATTAATCGGTTGGAAAAAGTGTTTCATGGCACGGAACTTTTAGTTTCCTGCGTTGAAACCATTAGTTTCAAGCCGTGAAACTGATGGTTTCCCAGTGTGAAACTAGTAGTTCCAAGCCTTGAAACTGATGGTTTCCCAGTGTGAAACTAGTAGTTCCAAGCCTTGAAACTAACAGTTTCAAGCGGGTGAAACTAATATGCCGTATAGAGATTCATACTTTTCTCCTTATTAATCATTGATTGATCGGGCGGTGATAGGTGATAGATGTGGTGATAGGTTGTTTGCAACCTATCACCATCCCTAAAAGTGCCATGAATAAAGGCTTTTAGAAGTGCAGGTGATAGGTGATAGAGGAAAGTGAAAAAAACTCTGTGTAGAGATGGATCAAACCATATCTTTATCGACCCCGAATTTTTCTCCTGTCTGACATTTACCGGCGGGTTCCACATGTACCAGAATGTCATATACGTTATCTATCGAATTGATAATGCTTTTCTCCACCGAATCGGCAATCTCATGAGCTTGCGTGATTGTGATTTCCGGATTCACTTCTATATCAAGGGTAATCATATAGAGATTTCCTATCATTCGTGATCTGACACGATGCGGATTACTGGCACCGGGCACTTTCTCTACAGCCTCGAATATCTTGTTGTATACATTGACATCTTTCACTCCGTCCATTAGCTCCACATTCGAATCAATGAAAATACTGATGGAAGATTTGATAATAAAGAGACTGATTATCAATCCTGTTATCGAATCGAGTATCGGTAATTTGAAGATGAAAGTAAATATCAATCCTAATAAGACCCCTGTTGAGATAACAACATCATTACGCATATTGATGGCATTGGCCGTCAGCATGGAACTGTTGATCTTCTTTCCCTGTTTGTACTGGTATGAAGCCAGTAAGAGTTTACCGATAATAGAAAATATAGTGACATAGATGGCGATAGCCGATGGTATCTCTTTCACTTCATCTGAAAAGATGCTTTTAGTGGATGATAGCAACATTTGTACGCCGGCATAAAATATCACGAGTGATAGAATCTTTGTTGCGATCCCTTCCGCTTTCTCATATCCGAATACATATTTCTTTGAAGGAGGGCGGTTGATGAGGCGTGCCGTAAAAATCATAACGATAGAGATCACGACGTCGGTTGCCGAGTCGATACCGTCGCCGACTACGGCTAAACTACCGGCAAATAAACCGATTATGATTTTGGATGCGGACAGGATTGCATTGCCAATTGTGCTGATCCATGAGGTTGTGATTAGTATTTTCTCTCTTGACATTGAAGTGACTCTTTATAGTTGTTTGTAATGGGATTGGGGAGCAAAGATAAACATTAATAGGAGTTTGTGATATGAAGTCGCAAAAAACTTTTTTCGCCTTTTTAGTAGTTTATGCGTTTTAGTTGTATTATATATAGATGGTCAATTAAAAACAGGACAATTAATTTATTAAATAGTTAACCGCATGTTCAAAAAATTAAGTAGCTCTTTACTCATTGTGTCAGCTTGTGTTTTTTCTTCTTGTACGTCTACCGTCAAGCAAGAAATTGCAATCTTGCCTACCCCCGTTAGTCTGACCGAGCAGTCGGGCTCGTTTGTTTTAAAAGATGGCATGAAGATCGGAGTTTCCGATCAGTCGTTGTTTCCGGCTGCCGGATACCTGCAGGAAATTCTTCGGAATGTCATATCGTCTTCTGTTGAAGTCACTACCGATAAGAGTCAGGTAGATATGTATTTTCAGTTGAAGGATACTGTTGGAAAGCCCGGCTCTTATAAACTTGAGTCTACGCCGGAGTATATTCGGGTAGAGGCAACTGACTATTCAGGTATTATTTCTGCTATTACTACTATTCGCCAGTTGCTTCCTGCAACGATAGAAGTGCAGGGAGAGAAACAGAATTATTCTATCCCTGTCGTGCAAATAGAAGATGCGCCACGGTTTGAATGGCGTGGATTTATGTTGGATGCTTCCCGCCATTTCTGGAATAAAAAAGAAGTGAAGCATGTATTAGATCTGATGTCTTTGTATAAACTTAATAAGTTCCACTGGCATCTGTCCGACGATCAGGGTTGGCGTATAGAGATCGAGAAATACCCGTTGCTTACAGAAAAAGGGGCCTGGCGTAAATTCAATACGCAGGATCGTACCTGTATGGCACGTGCGAAAGAAGAAGATAATACCGATTTCCTGATTCCGGAAGATAAGATACGCATTGTGGAAGGAGATACGCTGTATGGAGGTTATTACACTCATGATGATATAAAAGAAATAGTAGCCTATGCTACGCAAAGAGGTATCGATGTCATTCCCGAGATCGATATGCCGGGACATTTCCTGGCAGCTATCGGTCAATATCCGGAATTGGCGTGCGACGGATTAATCGGGTGGGGGGAAACTTTCTCTTCTCCTATCTGTCCGGGCAAAGATACAACGCTGGAGTTCTGTCAGAATGTGTTCAAAGAAGTTTTTGAACTTTTCCCTTATGAATATGTGCACATGGGTGGTGATGAAGTGGAAAAAGCCAACTGGAAGAAATGTCCTCTTTGTCAGAAACGGATTCGTACGGAGAAACTGGGTTCGGTAGAAGAACTTCAGGCATGGTTTGTACGTGACATGGAGAAATTCTTCCTTGCCAACGGAAAGAAACTCATAGGCTGGGATGAAGTGGTATCCGACGGATTATCTTCCGATGCTGCCATTACATGGTGGAGAAGTTGGGCGAAAGATGCATTGCCTACGGCAACTGCACAAAAGCAGAAAGTGATTGCTTGTCCGAATGAATATTTCTATTTCGATTATGCGCAGGATCAGAATTCAGTAAAGAAAATACTTGCGTATGATCCGTGTGCAGACGAGCGGTTATCGCCGGAACAGAAGAAATATATCTGGGGTGTGCAGGCGAATCTCTGGGCTGAATGGATTCCGACAATGAAGCGCATTGAATATTTGATTGTTCCCCGTATGATAGCGTTGAGTGAAATAGCTTGGGCGGAGCCGACAGCTAAACCGGGTCTCGAAGAATTCTATCGTCAGCTTGTTCCGCAATTTAAGCGGATGGATGTGATGAGGGTAAATTATAGGGTGCCTGACTTGCAGGGATTCTATAAAGTGAATGCATTTATTGATGAAACAACTGTGGAATTGACTTGCCCGTTACCCGGTACTGAAATACGGCATACGACAGACGGCAGTATGCCTACCAAAGAATCAGCTCTTTATAACGGTGCTTTGGAAGTTGGGAAGACTACGGATTTCGCTTTCCGCACTTTCCGTCCGGATGGTTCTCCTTCGGATGTGGTGCGTACCAAGTATGTAAAGGCTCCTTATGCGGAGGCGGTGACTGCTCCGGCCGCTTTGCAGCCCGGCTTGAAAGCAGTATGGCACGATTTCCGTGGTAATCTTTGTGCGGATATTGATGCAGCTCCTGTCAAAGGGGAGTATGTGGTGGAATCGGTATCCATTCCCGAAGAGGTGAAAGGAAATATCGGTCTGGTATTGACCGGCTATCTGGAAGTTCCTGCCGATGGTATCTATACATTTGCCCTTCTCTCGGACGACGGTAGCACATTAATGCTTGACGGTGAATTGTTGGGAGATAATGATGGAGCACATTCGCCGGTAGAGATAATTGTGCAGAAGGCATTGAAAGCCGGGCTTCATCCGATAGAGGTGCGTTACTTCGATTGTAACGGAGGCGTATTGCAGATGGAACTGGTAAATGAAAAAGGTGAAAAAGAAGTATTGCCAAATACGTGGCTGAAACATGAATAACTATTCTGTTGTTTCAATCATTACTTATTCGTTATAGTCTGAATAGCAAATTTCATTATTTTTAGGTATTGTCCGTCTTGCCGGCGAGCTGTACCTTTGCAGAAAATAATTGAAAACTTATGCGAATCAGTGAGAGACGAGTCGAGATTAATCATATATCAAAGGTGCACATGCACCGGATTGAATGGGATGAAGAGAGCTTATAGAAATATAAGCTCTCTTTTTTTTGAACGATTTCGAATATTGTTCTTTTTTGAAAACAAGCGATAAGTTAAATGATTGTCGAACTTAATATAGATTGAACGTACGTTATGAGTACATTGAAAAAACTTCAGAACTACATGGGTAAACGGAAAGTGCTTTTGCCTGCGGCAATGCTGCTGTCTGCCCTAAGTGCCTTGGCGGGCATGTTGCCTTATATCCTTATTTGGCTGATTGTGAGAGAACTGCTTGAACACGGAGAGATAACCTCTTCCGGTAATGTGGTGACGTATGCCTGGTGGGCGGCAGGCATGGCCGTGGCGAGCATCGTCCTTTATTTTGCCGCATTGATGTCTTCGCATCTTGCAGCTTTTCGGGTTGAATCGAATTTGCGCAAAGAAGCCATGCGCCAGATAGTGCGTATGCCTCTCGGCTTCTTTGACATTAATACGAGCGGACGTATTCGCAAGATTATAGATGACAATGCAGGGGTTACCCATAGTTTTCTGGCACATCAGTTGCCTGATCTTGCGGCTACTTTTCTAGTGCCGTTGGTAGCTGCCATACTGATTTTTGTGTTCGATTGGATACTCGGTCTGGCATGTATCGTCCCTGTAATTATTGCCATGCTGGTTATGGGGTTTATGATGAATGCGGAAGGACGGCAGTTTATGAAAAGCTACATGACCTCTCTGGAGGAAATGAATACCGAAGCTGTAGAGTATGTGAGAGGAATTCCCGTAGTGAAGGTTTTCCAGCAGACCATTTACTCTTTCAAGAACTTTCACCGCTGTATCATGAATTATAATAAAATGGTATTCGGCTATACACGAATGTGGGAGAAGCCGATGTCGCTCTATACCGTAATAATCAATGGTTTTGTGTTTTTCCTTGCTCCGTTGGCTATTTTGCTGATTGGTTATTCAGGTAATTATGCATCGGTATTACTTAATTTCTTCCTGTTTGTTCTCATTACTCCTGTATTCTCCCAAAGTATCATGAAGAGTATGTATCTCAATCAGGCTTTGGGGCAGGCGAGTGAAGCTATCGGACGTCTTGAGAATCTGGTTGCTTATGAGCACCTGACTGTTGTAGCGCATCCACAACCGGTAAAGGAATTCAGTATTCAGTTCGAAAAAGTTTCCTTCAGCTATCCGGGAGCTAATCAAAAGGCGGTGGATGATGTTAGTTTCACTATTCCGCAAGGAAACACAGTAGCTCTTGTCGGAGCTTCGGGCGGAGGGAAAACAACGATTGCCCGTCTAGTTCCCCGTTTCTGGGAGGCAACGGAAGGGAAAGTTTTAATAGGTGGCATCAATGTAAGAGAAATCGCTCCCGAAGAACTGATGAAATATATTTCTTTCGTGTTCCAGAATACAAAGCTGTTCAAGACTTCTCTGCTCGAAAATATCAAATATGGTAATCCCGACGCGACAATGGAGGAAGTGGAACGGGCAGTAGATATGGCACAATGCCGGGAAATTATCAATAAACTTCCGCTCGGACTGAATACGAAGATTGGTACGGAGGGAACATATCTCTCCGGCGGAGAACAGCAACGGATCGTACTGGCACGTGCAATCCTGAAAAATGCTCCCATCATTGTACTGGATGAGGCGACTGCTTTTGCCGACCCCGAAAATGAGCATCTCATCCAGCAAGCCTTGAAAGAACTGACAAAAGGAAAAACCGTATTGATGATTGCTCATCGTCTTTCAAGCATCACTGATGCCGACAATATCCTCGTCATTGACAAGGGGAAGATTGCGGAACAAGGTACACATGCCAACCTGCTTGGAAAACAAGGCATCTATTATCATATGTGGAATGAATACCAGCAATCTGTTCGCTGGACAATAGGAAAGGAGGTTTCTAATGATTGAAGTAATAAAAAGACGTTTTGCCCTTTCAACTAAAGGAGCGAAAGATTTCTGTAAAGGTGTGTTTTTCACTACACTGCTCGATATTGTATTGATGTTGCCGGCGGTATTTGTTTTTCTCTTTCTTGAGGAATATCTTCGTCCTGTGTTTCAGCCTTCGGCTTCGGTGACGCATGGTATTCTCTATTATAGCATACTCGGTATTGTCTTTATGATAGTCATGTATATATTTGCGGTATTGCAATATCGTAGTACCTATACCACCGTTTATGATGAGAGTGCAAACCGGCGTATCTCATTGGCGGAAAAACTTCGCAAGTTGCCTCTGGCTTTCTTTGGCGAAAAGAATCTTTCCGACCTCACCGCCACGATTATGGATGACTGCACTGATCTCGAGCATACTTTCTCGCATGCGGTTCCCCAGTTGTTTGCTTCCATTATCAGCATCCTGTTTATTACCGTCGGCATGGCATTTTATAACTGGCAGTTGACGATTGCTTTGTTCTGGGTAGTGCCGCTTGCCGCCGCAATTCTTCTTTTCTCGAAGAAGGAAATACAGAAAAGCAATGAAAGTAATTATCTGAACAAGCGGATGGTGACCGAGCATATCCAGGAAGGACTCGATACCATTCAGGAGATAAAATCCTACAATCAGGAGAGAGACTATCTGGAAAAACTGGATGCGAGCATTGATACCTATGAAAAGGTATTGACTCGTAATGAACTGGTGCTCGGCATGTTGGTAAACGGTTCCCAAAGTGTATTGAAACTCGGACTGGCAAGCGTTATTATCGTTGGTGCCAATCTCTTGGCTTCGGGCACGGTTGATTTGTTTACCTATCTTATATTTATGGTTATCGGGTCGCGTGTGTATGCTCCGGTCAGTGAGGTGATGAATAATATTGCCGCTTTGTTCTATTTGGATGTGCGTATCAATAGAATGAATGAGATGGAAGCATTGCCGGTACAAAACGGGACTACCGAATTCACTCCTCAAGGTTATGATATCGAATTCAGACAGGTAGACTTTGCTTATGAGCAGGGAAAACAAATTCTGAATAACTTGTCTTTTATTGCCCGGCAAGGTGAAAAAACGGCTTTGGTTGGTCCTTCGGGTAGTGGCAAGAGTACGGCGGCCAGGTTGGCGGCACGTTTCTGGGATATCCAGTCGGGAAAGATTACCCTCGGCGGGCAGGATATCAGTCGGATTGATCCTGAAACTTTGTTGAAAAACTATTCCGTTGTCTTTCAGGATGTAGTTCTTTTCAATGCTTCCATTATGGATAATATCCGTATTGGCAAACGGGATGCTACGGATGAGGAAGTCCGGAGAGTTGCCCGCTTGGCACAATGTGATGAGTTTGTCACTAAAATGCCGCAGGGATACCAGACGATTATCGGTGAGAATGGAGAAACATTATCCGGCGGTGAGCGTCAGCGTATTTCCATTGCCCGCGCTTTGTTGAAGGATGCTCCGATTGTTCTGTTGGATGAGGCTACGGCTTCGCTTGATGTTGAGAATGAAACCAAGATACAGGCAGGTATATCTGAATTGGTACGTAACAAAACGGTGCTGATTATTGCGCACCGTATGCGAACCGTTGCCAATGCCGACAAAATTGTAGTATTGGAGAATGGAAGTGTTGCTGAAATGGGAACACCAGAGGAATTGAAAAAGAAAAATGGTATATTTGCCCGGATGGTGAACAGACAGGTTACAAATATGAATTGATAAATAGCAGCGATACTATGCAATTTTTGAAAGGAGATATACAAGAGGGAATCTTGAAGGCAGCCGAAGAAGTGTTTCTGGAAAAGGGATACAAGGATGCCTCTATGCGTGAAATAGCTTCGAGGGCAGGGGTGACGGTGAGTAATATCTATCATTATTTCACCAATAAGGATGAGATATTCCGTACGATTCTGAAACCGGTATTGAATGATCTGTATGCTATGATTTATAATCACGATGCAGATCAGATGACGATAGACGTCTTTATGGATTCGGATTATCAGAAAATGTCTGTACGGGAATATATCAGATTGGTCTCTGAACATCGGGATCGTTTGCGGTTGCTGCTTTTTCAGGCACAAGGTTCTGTTTTGGAGAACTTCCGTTCTGAATATACAGATTTGATGACGCGTACGATTTCTGTTTTTTTTCAAGGAATGAAGCAGAAATATCCGCATATCAATATAGCAATAACTAACTTCTTTATTCACCTGAATACGGTATGGTTGTTTGCCCTACTCGAAGAGCTGGTGTTGCATCCTGTGAAGAAAGAAGAGATGGAGAAGTTTATAGCGGAGTATATCGCTTTTGAAACGGCTGGTTGGAAAGAGCTCATGAATGCATGAGCTCTCTCACTTTATTCTCTTACTGATATAAAAAAACGTCCGGCTTTCACAAGCCGGACGTCCTTGCCTCTTTTAGAATATGTCATCTATTCATATTCCAAAATGAATACATTATATGGTTTTTTCAACTTAACAACCAAATAAAAGAAATGCGGGTGAATCACTTCGGCCGATTTCTATGTATTTTTAATGTGGCTACGTAATATAATTATGACTAATTAATTTAATTCTGATACTGCAAAGATAGGGGCTTTCCGCTTTTCCCGCAATCCCCTAAAATGGGTATTCTTCTATCAATTACTAGCTATATATAGTGGTTCAGGCGTTTGCATAACTATGCATCCCCCCAAGAACATAATTCACCCCGAAATAGGTCATTAAGACGGTCAGGAAAGCAAGAATCATATAGATATGGAAGAATAGAGGCTTGCGGAAAATGCGCAGACTTTGTGAATGGAAGGCTACTCCATATACCAGAAAAGTAATCAGTGCCCATACTTCTTTCGGGTCCCACGCCCAGTATCGTCCCCAGGAAACGTTTGCCCAAACTGCTCCCAGAAAGATGCCTGCTCCTAAAAAGAAGGTGGCAGGGTAGAGCAGCAAGCGGCTGACTAGCGTCAACTGTTCTATCCGGTTGTCTTGTATAGCGTCGTTTCCGGAGACATTGTTTTCCGATTCTTTTTTCCGGAGGCATAATGCCAGTATTCCGTTTAGCATGATGAATGCCAATAGGGCATAAGACATCATAATCAATGAAACATGAATACTTAGCCATGGAGAGACGAGCACCGGCATTAATGGGGTTATCTGGGGATTCATTTGTCCCAGATAGGAGACCAACAAAGCAAAGCCGGAGAGGAGGAATCCGAATGGAAGTATAAATGAGAATCTTCGATGGAGCAGACAGGCTATCAAAAGAATACAAAGAGCCATAAACTGCATGGTTTCGTAACCGTTGCTAAGTGGAATACGACCGCCAATGTACCAGCGCAGGCAATATCCTGCTAAATGGAATATGAAAGCAAGATAGAGTGCAACAGAAAAGAAAGTTCCTGCTGTGCGGGAAATCGTTTTGGCTTTGGGCGAGAGGGTATTTCTTTGCAGGCTGTTATGAAGTAGAAGTAGGAAAGACAACACTCCCAATGACAGATTTATCATAAAAAGAATCTTGCTGAACGGAATCCGGTTGTAGAGTAATTCTGCTTTCACTTCCAGTTCGGAGAGAGGTTGCACGCTGCCATCAGTGGGTAATGGATGGATGAATGTTCCTTTTTCCAACATCAGGATCAGACCTACTTTTTCATCTGTTTCCTGGATTGCTTTGGCGAGTTTGCTTTGTTGTCCTTGTTCACGTTGCCAATGTTCACGGAGACGATAAACAGAACCGTCAAATAAATCAGTTAATCGAGCATAAGGTGTTTGTAAGTTTAATAAATGCTGTAATTCTGTATTTTTGATGTATATCAATGGCTCATTTCTCCACACTTCCGGATAAAGTAACCAGCCACCTATCACTTGTTCAGGTGTCAATCCTTTATATGAAGCTTCTCCTGTCAGTTTCTGAATGAAATCACGGGCTAATGTGTTGAAAGGTACTACCCGGTCGTGATAAATAACCTGTTCCTGTGCTAAACTGTCCGCTTGTGTTCGTTTCAATGCAGGAAGGAGTTTTTTTTGTGCTTGCATGTTACCTGCAAGGCAGAAAATAAACAGTATAAATACACCTCCTTTTTTAAGTAGCGGGTGGTTTAGCAGGCGTCGGAAATCACTACTGCGGGAAAATAGTAGCCAAATCATGGAGAGACCGAGCAGGATATATCCCGCATAAGTCACTCCTGTTCCCCATGGATCATAATTGACAGTCAGCCAGCTCCCTTTTCCGTCATCATCGAAAGATGACTGATAGAAACGGAAACCTTGTGATGTAAATATACGATTCATTGAAATCTGTTCGTGTAATAGAACATTTTTCTGTCCGGGAAGAGAGTAGGTGATATAGCTGATGTAGTCTGCCGGTGCTTCTGTTCCGGGATAGTATGCTATACGGAAACTATCTAGTTGTATTGTGAATGGCAGATCAGCTTTTCTGCCGCTTTCCGATTCCTGGAAACTGTCTATTGTTGCCCCCGGAAGCAAGTGTACGTATCCTTTTTTGCTTCCGATAAACGTAATCATGGCCCCCACCAAGATAACGAGGAGGGAGCCATGAAACAACAATATGGGGAACCGTCGCCATAAAGCGCGTCGGATGAGAGCAACAAGTGCAATGGTGGCAATTATTCCCCACAAACAACAAAACCAGCATGTATGATATATATTTCTTTCTACAAAATCTGTCCCATACGCTTGTTCTACGAAAGTAGTCACAGCGAGTAGTCCCACCAGACAGATATATAAGATAATAAGTAACCTTTTCAACTGTATAATCTTTTATGATATTAAAATGGAGCGTATTCCTTGTTCTTACATTCTTTCACTCCCATACATTCCATCTCAATCAACCATCCGGGACGGCATACCGGAGCATGAACAAATACTTTAGGAGTATGTGGGAAACGTTTGTCATACATTGCTTTAACAACTGCATAGTCGGCTATGTCACGCAGATATACAATCATTTGTCCCAAATCTTCAAACGTGCAGTCCGCTTCTTTCAACAGGGTTTCCACATTCTCCCACATTCGTTCTGTCTGTTTGCGGATGTTGCCGGGATATACCACTTCGCCTTTGTTGTTGATACTTGCCGTTCCTGAAATAAATACCTGTCGGCGGTCGCCATAATCTACATACGTGCCACGTTCAAAGCTTACTCCATATTCATAAGTTGGGTTCAGATGGGTAGGCGCATAGAGGAAATGAATCTGTTCCGGTTGCAGTCCTGCTACGGCGTAAGTATCCATTTGTACTAGTACTTTCGGGTCGGCATGCCGGCCGTCGATGCCTGTGCTGGAAATATAATGTGTTTTTTCTGTCAGGTTTTGGGTGACGAAAACTTCATTACGTGCTTTCACTACTCCGGCATAATTCACATCTACATTTTGCACGAAAAACCATGTACGGATACAATTGTCTGCCAGTTTACAACCTTGTTCCATGAGTTGCATCACATAGTCGTTCAATAATAGACGGGTCTGGTATTCCGAATTGGCGGCACGATTGAATGCACTACCGCCCCAGAAGTGGCGATAGGCACTGTGTTTCACCTCAAAAAGCCCGTTATGTAAGACTTGTGTCTGTACATCTGTCAACAGGTAAACCCATAAGGCAATTTTTGTTCCGTCCAGCGGGGGCTGTTCCACAATGGAAAGTGCGCAGTCCGAACCTTCGGTTGTCAATACCAGTAGTGTATCTGCCTGATTGGCAGCGTCACTAAGGAAATAACGTTTGAGGATGGCAACTGCTCCTTTCAATTCTTGGGTAAGTAAATAATCGTAGGTGTTTAATACTGCATTCAGCTGTTCTTCGTATGTATCTTCCGGTTTAGTAGAATGAATGATAATATGATACTCTGAAGCTTCTCCTCCTGCATTATATTTAAAAATCTCTGTTAGCGTCTTTTCAGACTGAATATTCTGTTGTTTTTTGTTGTTCATATCAGTTGGGTAAATAACTATTTATTCTTGCGCACCGTTATTGATCCAGTCGTCAATAAGGGTCAAAATCGGAGATGATACTATTTCTTTTGAGTGATCGTATCCCCAGGTTGAACTAATAGTGGTATTCAATAATGTGTGCAATACGCTTTCTTGCGCACTGCCCGGCTTGACGAGTAACATGCCATCTACTTTCTTCGACGGGCGGTTGACCAGTGCCTCGTAACTTTTACCTTCTGTCAGATACAGGTTGGCTGCTGCCGAACTACCTCCACCATGACAGTGTGCGCATGTCGTATTAAATACTTTTTCTTGAATGCCATGGTACATACCTACATTTACAGTTCCCACATCCATAAGGATGGTGTCGTCAACTGCTGTAAGGTCGTCCATTGACTGAAAACTGATAACTCGTTTTCTCAATTTATTAATAACGCACAATTCAATAGTGGTTACTTTATCACTGACTCCTGTCATCGTAACCTGGATCTCATCATCTTCGATCGCCGGAATTGTTTTGGTGACAACGGCATACTCGCTCTCATCACTGAAGCCTGCCACTACAACACTATAACCATCGGGCCATTTACTGATACCATTGATCTTACCGCTCATCTTCAGCGTGCGTCCTTCTTCTGATAGGGTCTCTGTCTTTTCGTAAATACGTCCGTCATCGCATGATGTGATGTATGCCAATAACAGTAGACAACCCCCGAAAAGAATGTATTTTTTCATAAACAAATCCTTTCTTGTGCTATTTAGAATGTATACTGAAGTAGAATACTGGCCGAATGTACTGCCAAACCTAAATCGTCGTTATCCCGATCAAGTTGGGTATCATGACCTTTACGGGCAATATACTGGTACATCGCTTGTAACTTCAGATTACAGTTCTTGAAAAAATAGTTCATACCCACGGCTGGCATATTTAGAAAACCATTGGTGTCCATTCCGTTACGATTGAAGAAATCATAGCGTGCAGCTGCTTGCAGACGGGGGGCAACGAAGTAACCACCTTGTACATAGCCGCCCAGGTAATTATATGACTCGGAAATCTTTTGTCTTTTTGTGAAGCCAACATTCATATAATAGACTTCAGCACCGAGGTAAAGTTTGTTCTTTAGCATTGCAAACTCCAATCCGGCACGATAATCATTGGTACTTTCATTTTCACTTTCTACATTGATAGAGGTAGAAATACCAAACATGATTTTGTCTTCATTCAGCCTGTTCGGATTTCCCTGTGTAGCGGGCATCACTCCTTTAGGCATATAGGTGAAACGTCCGGCGTACAGTAAAGACGGAATGTGCCAGTCATCACTAAATGTTTTTGTTGCTGTATTTACCGCTGCACCCGTACCGTTGAATAAACCGATTTCATACCCGAATTTATCAGCTACCAAACCGTGAATCTCTACACCTAAATCGAATCCGGTGCCAATATTGGGTGTTACCGCATTCAAAGAATAGGGGAGGATAACGGGAGCAGTCAGTGATACTGGCAAACTAGGTAACAATGTTTCTCCCAGTGTTGTCAGGTAGGCATGTGAAAACGGAGTTTTGAATTTACCGACCCGGATGGCAAACTGCTTTTTCAGTTGAACATCAAACCAGGCTTGTTGAAGTAATGCGCCTCCGCTGGCTGCCGCATTTATGGAAAGGTTGAAAGATACTTTATCGAAAGCCTTTCCGGTAAATCCGAGTACGGCGTAAGGAACTGAAAATCCGGAGTTGGCTATGTTATCTTGATTGTATGCTTTATCCAGTCCTTCATCGTCGTACCAATTGAAGTTTGCACTGGTCTGTACGAGCAGATAGGGTTTGAATACAAAATCTCCTTTCTTGGTTTCGATAGTGAATCCTTCTCTTCCAGCTAATGATACTACACCATTTTCTGTATCTTCTTCATGTTGTGCCATAGCGGCCAAAGGCATTATGGCAGTCAGCATGGCAATGATTATAAATCTCTTCATAATTACTTTATATATACTACTTTTAGTTTAAAGTGAATTTAAAAATGCAATCAGCGCATCCCGGTCTTCCTTACTCATATTCTTAAATAAGTTCTTTGATGCTTCTCCTTCTCCGCCATGCCACATGATGGCTTCTGTCAGATTGCGGGCACGTCCGTCATGCAAGAAATAAGTATGTCCGTTGACCTTTTCTTGTAAGCCGATTCCCCAAAGAGGGGTAGTACGCCATTCGTTTCCACGTGCCAGCCCGCTTACATAGTTGTCGTTCAGTCCGACTCCCATAATTTCAGAACCCATATCATGTAATAGATAATCAGAATAAGGGTGAATCGTTTGACCGCCTAACCACGGGAGTTGAGTATTATTTAATAAAACACTACCACGTGTTTTAGTGTGTAAAGTGGTCACATGACAGAGATGACATTTGGCTTTATAGAAGTTCTGTTCCCCTTTGATTACTTGCGGATCGTTTACATTACGCCGGGCGGGAACACCAAGACTTTGCATATAGAGATCTACGTTTTCCATCTCTTCTGTGCTGACATCCAGTTGGTCGTAAGAAAGCCCCATCATGCTGCCTTGGTTTACTTGTATTTGTCCTTCACAGATTTCTTCCGGATAGCGGCTGTTGGTAACGCCCATATCACTGGAGAATCCCAATTCTACAGTTAAATCGGCATGTTGAGCTTTGTTGCCGGATAATCCCAGACTTCTCACTCCGCGTTCGGTGATGTAATTACATCGTCCGCTGATTCCATATTCGGGATAATTACTTTTTGCTGCAAGTGCTTCAATTTCAACAGGATCTAGTGCCATCATTTGCCCCATGCCTACATGGCGTAATGGAATACGTACGGTACAAAACAAATCTTCCGGTTTGATTTCTTCGGCATACCATTCAGATATAGTATAATTGGGTTTGCAAAGTGTGTAGGCTTCTCCATCAGGGAAAGAAAATGTCTCGTAAGTGTATTCCACAGACAGTTTGCCTTCCGGTTGCACTCCATAGATTGCCTGGTCATGAAGCACACGTCCATAATCTTGAAAGAAAGCTCCGTTTTTACGGGATATGTAGACTAGCATGGAAGAGAATCCATAGCTGCCCGATCCACCCTCTGTCCATAAAGAGGGTTTGGTACGTCCCGCATTCCGGTGGCAACTGCCGCACGAATAACCGGCATAAACGGGGCCAAGTCCGCCGCCATGCCCGTTGTTGCTTGTACGTACATCGTCATATAGCCTGTCGCCTCGGGTGAAACGTACATCGTATGCTCCTGTTATCCAATCTGCAGGCGTGTCATAAGCAACAGACGAATTCAAGAAAATAGTTGATGTTCCGGCTGATAGAGCATAGCCCTCCGGAATCTCGATATCCAATATGTCAATTCCGTCATCATCACAGGCAGAGCATGCCAACAGGCAAAAGAAAGAGAATGAATATTTTAGAAAGTGATTCATTGTTTATTGACTTTGTTTCAATAATATGTTTTAAACATACCAAAGAAGTAAAGGTGGATCATTGAATTCCAACCTTTACTTCTCAATAATATCTTAGCTAAGATAAAGCTTTATTGTACTTTACGTGGTTCACCGTTTTTGTAGAGAAGGAATTCCAATGTGTGGAAACCGCGTACATTTTGTGCCGATTCGACAGCAGCTTCATCATCACCTTCACTCCATTCGAGATCACTCCAACTTTGAGAATTCAGTATTTGTACAATAGCATTCTGATCCAAAGGCCAGCTGTCCATGTTAGGATCAAGTCCCATTTCGTCTACCGGACCGAATAAGAAAGCTTCGCTCTTTTCCCATGGTTCACGAGCAGTGATCCAAGCATCACAAGCTGTTTCAAAAGCACTATTTGACGGATTGTCTGCAAGGGCTATTACTGCATTGTAGAGAGCGTCATTTTTTTCTTTCAAACTTTTGTAGGTAGGCACTACTACTGCATCTACATATTGTGTTACTACAGGATTAAGTACTGCGTCCGTATTGATATTGTTGCTATTATTTGCAATATAGGATTTTAAGTCATTCTTCAGTATACTTTCCAGCTCTGCACAAGCATCCATAGCTGCTACCGTTTCGTTACTGGGAATATGATTACGGAAAGGTTGCGGAATATCCTGAATGGCTTTTGCCGCTTTTTGGATAGCATTCTTTATCTTGGTATCTAATGATGAATTAGCACCGGCGATAACAGTAGATAAAGAATTGGCATTTATATTACCGTCTAAAGAACCGTAATATGCATTCCGGATGGAATAAATGTTATTGGTATAGTCATCACGAGAATGCCAGCTGTACCAGGATTCCACAGCATATAATGCTTCTTCAGTATTTCCGGCTTTATACAAGTTGTATGGGTCACCAATTTTGGCTGTACCGACTTCATTGGCAATTTCCGCGCATTTATCCACGATTTCTTCCACACAGCTCAAGGCGCTTGCGTAAGGAGAGCCACTATGAGCCTTGAATAGGGAAGCATAGCTTTCACCTCCTTTATAGCTTGAATTCCATGCGTTGTAGAGATTGGTTGCATCTGTTTTTAGAAGTGCTGCTACATTTCTCATGTAGTTATGCCAGCTTGATGCATTTTCAGGAGTGTAATCAATATTAGCAGGATCTACTGTTGGGTTGTCATCATCACTGCTGCAAGAAGTTGTTGTGAATGCTAATCCCAATATTAGGGCTGCGACATAAAAGAATTTTGTTTTCATCATATAAAAATTAAATAATTGATTATTTGTTATTTCTTAATAAACCATCCTATATAGGCAATTCCAATAGAAAATTCGTTTTCACTGTTGTATGACTTTGATACGCCAAAAACTTTATTTGTACCAATCTGGCGGGTTGCATAGTCTGCTTTTATCACTAAGTTTGGCAAAGCGTACCAATTTAATCCCGCTGTCCACATACTTACTTGGCAACGTTTTTCCATCGTTTGCCCTTTTTCCCCTTTCTCTTGTGGGTTGTAGTATTCATAGCGGGCAAATGGATAGATTACCGGAATCTTTTTATTGCCTCCGAAGACCGAGCGGATATTAATACCGGCTTCTGCTGCATAACTTACGGCATTCTTCGCTACCGGAGCCAGACGGCTGTAAGGCGATTTATTGGATAATTTGACATTTGCCTGACTTACTCCTAATGAATTTCCCAAATTTCCATATAAGATATTACCGCGTGCCGTTACATATTTATTGCGATACTGTGCATCTGCGGTGAAGATTCTTATCGGAATTTTTCCATAGCTTGCATAAGTCTGTTCTTTATCAGAGTTGGCTCCTGCATCTGCACAATAATAAAATGATGCACCTACACGTAAATTGGGAACTCCTTTATAATCTAAACGAAATACATACGCGGGAGAAGTGAAGTTGTCTTCCTCAAAGATTCCCTGTTTGCCACTACCTACCCATGTGTTACGATCGAATCCATTAGGATTCAGGCCTGCTACCACCATAGCTTGATAATCGAAGCTTGCATACCCTTTTCCGAAAGAACCAAAGATTTCCAGACCATTTTCATGCCAGGTAGAAGGCAAAAGGCTTGTTTCACCTTCCGGGCGTGAAGTTCCGAAGAAATTGATCGGTTCATGGTGTGTGTTAGTCAATCCTACTGGAACAATAATATGTCCGGCACGTACATTGAGGGAGCGGTGAATTAAACGTGTGATGTGAAATTGTTCGATAGCTACTTCACCTCCTTTTTCAACTTCTGTTTCGTATTCACCGTTTTCGGTGTTTTCTAATTCGAAAGCTGTACCTGTTCCACCAGATTCAAACTCAATCTCTGCACCGAGTATCCATTTGGAATTGAACTTATAATCAAAAGCTAAAACGAAACGGGGAATTGAAATGGTATTCCTGTTTTTCTTTGGATTACCATCGTTTCCTCCATAGAAACGGTTGATGCCATAATCTTTAAAATTAGCGACCATTTCACCGTATCCTCCAAAACGGAATTTTGTATATTCTTCTGTAGAAGAAGAATTACTACTTTTGGAAATTTCTTTTGTCTCCTGTGCTGGAATTGTAAGAGAAGGTAGGAGACTAAGAATAACGATTGCTGTTATTTTTCTCATCTTTTTAATAATTTTATCGGCTGCAAAGTTAGATGAGGTTAAAAAATGTGGCAATACCTAATATTAGGCATAGTTGTTTCTTAAATTCAGTATATGTAGGTAATTTTAATCTAAAGAGTAAAAAAATATAGTAGTAGATAAAATAAAACAGACAAAGGTGTATTTCAGTATGGTAATTTTTACTGATATACACCTTTGTCTGTTGTTAGTGTGTAGAGTTGTCTTTATTATTTCATAGCGTCACCGATTTTGTTTGTAATTGAGCGAATCGTTTCTTCTACAACTAGTTTCCTTGAGTATATCTACCATCAGGAAACTACCTTTTCAGAAACGATTCAACTCAGACAAACTACATACAAACAAAGCTAAACTTATGCTAAGGTTATCGCTTAAACTGCCATCTTTATACCTTCTTTTTTACTGCAATATCGTTTGCATTGCTGGCAAAGGTCATATCCCAGCATAGCTCCTAAAATAAAATCTTCTTCGGCAGTCAGTTGGTTTAAAGGACGGATGATGATGTGCCGCATGGCTTCCATACATTCTGCCTTTCCAAAAAACAGGTTAATTTTATTGGTACCTACTTCCTGTATCATATAACTGATCTTTTGATTTTTCAATCGGCGGATGGCAAATTCTTCGTGCTCTTTACTCATTGTGTAAAGTACCATGTTGCGTACGCCTTTCTTAAACTCATAAATATGATTAAGAAAAATTCGGATTTCGCCGGGGATGATTCTTTCAGTTGCCATGATGCAAAGTATTCTTTTTATGTTAAGGTAAAATTAGCTAATTTCTTGTTTCACTTGTTCAGCCCATGCGCTGATACGTTCGTCTGTTTTGCTATCTTCGTTGACTTCGTCAAGTGGAAGACCTACAAACTTACCGTCTACGACGGCAATGGAGGAATCGAAGGTATAGCCTGCAGTATCTGTTGCTCCACAGAATTTGCAGTGGGTATCTTTCAGATCTTCATAAAGAATACCTATTGCGTCACAGAATGTGTCGCTATACGAGTCAGAGTCGCCGCAACCGAACAGGGCTACAGATTTGTGGGATAAATCACACTTCTTTAAAACTTTTACTCCATCGTACCAGTCGTCTTGAAGTTCGCCTGCTCCCCATGTGGAAGAGCCGAGCACCAATACGTCATATTCATTGACTAATGCCTCTGTTAGCTTGGATACATCAAATACATCTGCCGATGGTACATCTAATTTCTCTGCAATTCGACGGGCAAGGTCTTCTGTTGTTCCGGTTGTGGAACCATAAAATACACCAATTTTATTCATCTTTGATTCGTTTTTAAATGTAACGCTGCAAAGATAGAGGGTCTTAAAGAAATAGGAAATCCCCATTTATAATGGAAGATTTGTCTCCTTCTCATTATAAATGGGGATATATGGAATAAAAAATGGTCGATCTTTTTAATGGTGGAACAAGCGGATGCCTGTAAATGCCATTGCCATATTGTATTTGTCGCAAGTTCCAATCACATGATCGTCACGTACTGATCCGCCCGGTTGTGCAATATAGCTGACGCCACTCTTGTGTGCGCGTTCTATATTATCTCCGAATGGGAAGAATGCATCCGATCCTAAAGCTACGCCTGTCATCGTATCCAACCATGCCCGTTTTTCTTCGCGTGTCAGTATTTCCGGCTTTTCAGTGAAGAACTGTTGCCAGATGCCGTCTGCCAGTACGTCGTCATAATCTTCCGAAATGTAAACGTCAATCGTGTTATCACGGTCTGCACGACGGATTTTTTCAATCCACGGCAAGTTCATCACTTTCGGGTGTTGGCGTAAATACCAGATATCTGCTTTATTTCCTGCCAGGCGCGTACAGTGGATACGTGACTGTTGGCCTGCGCCAATACCGATTGCCTGTCCGTCTTTGGCATAACATACAGAATTGGATTGTGTATATTTTAAGGTGATTAAGGCAATGATTAAGTCGCGTTTTGCATCAGCCGGGATTTCCTTGTTCTGCGTAGGCATCTCTTTCAAAAGACTTTCATCGATCTTCAATTCGTTTCTTCCTTGTTCGAAAGTTACTCCGAATACATCTTTATGTTCGATAGGAGCCGGGCGGTATGCAGGATCTATCTTTATTACATTATAGGTTCCTTTTCTTTTATTCTTTAGAATCTCCAGTGCTTCGGGAGTGTAGTCAGGAGCAATGACGCCGTCGGATACTTCACGGTTGATGATGCGTGCTGTTTCTTCGTCACAAGTGTCGGACAATGCGATAAAGTCTCCGTAAGACGACATACGGTCTGCTCCACGTGCACGGGCGTATGCTGTAGCCAATGGAGATAGTTTCATGTCGTCGACAAAATAAATCTTCTTCAGCGTGTCGCTCATTTCTACCGCAACAGCAGCACCTGCAGGGCTGACATGTTTAAAAGAAGCGGCAGCCGGCAGTCCGGTAGCTTCTTTCAGTTCTTTTACAAGTTGCCAACTGTTGAATGCATCCAATAGATTGATATAACCGGGACGTCCATTCAATACTTCGATGGGGAGTTCGCCTTCTTTCATGAAGATACGGGCAGGCTTTTGATTAGGGTTGCAGCCGTATTTCAGTTCGAGTTCGTTTGCCATTTTATTAATTACAAATTACGAGTTACTAATTACAAATTGATAGCGACAAAATTACTAAAAAAAGACTAGCTTGCCTAAAGTTACGCTACAAAATAGTAGCATATAATTAGTATTTGGCTATTTCCGGCGAATTAAAATACCTATAAATGATGATTGCATTTCAGCAAAATATTCCGTTCCTTTGCAGTCTCTAATATAAATAGGTATGATGGATAATTTACAAAAATATAAGCCAACTGATAAGATGATCGATCTCATCAGCGATAATTATTCTTTGTTGCAAGTGATGAGTCGTTTTGGGCTTTCGTTGGGGTTCGGTGACAAGACAGTCAAGGAGGTGTGTGAACTGAATGGAGTAGACTGCCGGACCTTTCTGATTGTAGTCAACTTTATGGCTGAAGGCTTTTCCCGGCTCGATGGAGATAAAGATGATATTTCCATACCTGCATTGATTGATTATCTGCGGCAGGCACATATTTATTTTCTGGATTTTTCTCTTCCCGCTATTCGTCGTAAATTGATCGAGGCAATCGACTGTTCGCAAGACGATGTTGCTTTTCTCATCCTTAAGTTTTTCGATGAATATACACGAGAGGTGCGTAAGCACATGGATTATGAAGAGAAAACCGTATTTAAGTATGTCGATTCATTGATTAAAGGAGTTGCTCCCAAAAACTATCAGATCAGTACATTTTCCAAGCATCACGATCAGGTAGGGGAGAAATTGACAGAACTGAAAAATATCATTATTAAATATTGCCCTGCCAAAGCAAATGAGAATCTTCTGAACGCGGCTCTTTTCGACATATATGCTTGCGAAGCCGGACTGGAATCTCATTGCAAGGTTGAGGACTATATTTTTGTTCCTGCTATTCTGAATTTGGAAAGGAGGATTAGGGAAAATGAAAAGTAACGAAGTAGTTCGAATAGCTATTGCAGAGACCTCTGTAATTATTCGTGGTGGGTTGACTGCTGCATTGAAGCGTCTTTCTAACGTAAAAGTACAACCAATAGAATTACTGTCTGTTGAAGCTTTGCACGATTGCGTCCGGACGCAATGTCCCGAGATGTTGATTGTCAATCCTACTTTTGGTGATTACTTTGATGTAGCTAAGTTTCGAGAAGAAATATCCGGTAAAAGAATACGTTTAATAGCGTTGGTTACTTCTTTTGTAGATGCTTCATTATTGGGTAAGTATGATGAGTCTATTTCGATATTCGATGATTTGGAAACTCTTTCTAAGAAAATTGCAGGTTTATTGAATGTGGTTTCCGAAGAAGAAGAGATGGATAATCAGGATACGCTTAGCCAGCGGGAAAAGGAAATCGTCATCTGTGTGGTGAAAGGAATGACAAATAAGGAAATAGCGGAAAAGCTTTTTTTGTCGATTCATACGGTGATTACACACCGAAGAAATATTAGCAAAAAATTGCAAATACATAGTGCTGCCGGTTTGACTATCTATGCTATTGTAAATAAGCTGGTTGCATTGAGCGATGTGAAAGATTTATAGCCTGCGGAAGTGTTATAAAATATAAAACCGTTTGCGTACACGAAAAATATTTGTACCTTTGCAAAGCAGTTGAGAAATTGCTGTTAGTTTATAAGGTAAAAGAAAATATTAAATAAGGTATTAGATTAGACAGTTTAAGGTATTAAAAGTTTTTTAGTTTAGTTCAATAGGATAAGTTTTTAATAGAAGGTAAAAGGATAACAATAGGTAAGACGTTTTTAGGTAAAAAGAAGATTAGTTTTCAGGAAATTTGAGGTACTATGGAAAAGCCTTTAGGCTTTTCTGATGCAGTGGCGAGTGGTTCTATAAAAAGAATTAGCTCGTTTTTTATTTATATGGGATTTAAGTCTGTGGATTGGATTAAGGTAATAAAAAACAAAATCCCGACGAAATCGCTTCGGCGGGACTCTATTTCATTTTTTACTTAAATGTGGCTACGTAATAAAATTATGACTAATTAATTCAATTCTGATACTGCAAAGATAATGCGTTTCAGAATGTGTCGCAATCACCTTTATGAGGTATATTCTGTAGCTATTCTCACTATTTATGGTTAGTAGCAGGTGTTTTCTCTACTTTTTTCCACTCTTTAGTCTCGAAATCGTATGTTTTGATGATTCTTGCAGGGCATCCGGCACATATTGAATAGGGTGGGACGGAATGACTGACTACACTTCCGGCAGCCACTACGCAATGTTTCCCTAAAGTTACTCCCGGTAGAATGACCGAATTGGCACCTACCCATACATCATCTTCGATGACAACAGGCAGTGTGCTGACACCTTGTTCGTCAATCATCTTTTCTGCATCCTGATAATTATGGTTGAGTCCTGTGACCGTTACATTCTGTGCAAGGTTGACATGATTGCCAATATTAACCGGACCTATGATTGTGTTTCTCAATCCGATGCGTGTATAATCTCCGATTGTCAAGTCGCCAACTGCATTATTCAGACAGGAGAAGTCTTCGACAACAGAATATTTACCCAAAGAGAATCGGTTGAAAGGAGGGAGGTCTTTGCGTACACTCCGATAGATGACAGAACCCTTTCCGCGTTTCAGGTATATGAAATCGAAGAGCCGTATCCACCAATTAGGGCGAGTTTTAACGGGATGCATGATAAAACGATGTACAGCCTGTTTTAAGCCGGGGTTTTCTTTAATTCGCTGTTTAAGTGTTTTCTTCTCCATATTGAATGTTTTTTCTTCTTTTTGTCCTCTACCAGATAATCAGGAATTGCCAGGCTATAAGTGATTAATAGACCGAAAAGTGCAATCCACCATCCGAATGATAAGGTCCAATTATATACGGTAATCAACGAAGCCCAGATACTTACGAAGATACATAATTTAAGTGGAGAAGGCGTTAATTGTTGTACGATCCGGTTGCAGAAACTCCAGTTTCCTTCAAATATGGAAGGGAGTAAGTAGGAAGTTGTTTTCCGAATACGTTTCCGGTAAGGACAGGCGGGTGTGGACTGGCAATAAACAATCACATCCGGCAAGTAGTCAATGTATATATTCTGTCGGAATAATTTTCGTTCGATATTAGTCCTAGAACTTTTCATGTTCTTTTGCAGCCATTTTAGGTCGATTGCCATATTAGTCCCCAATAAATTGGATGACAGTCCGAATTGTGTATTGCCGGCTCTACAGAGGCTGTTTTTTATTTCCTCACGTATGGCCCGGAAGTGATTACGGATGCCTTTGCGGTTTTCTACTATCGTATGTAGTTGGATGGCTTGTACACCGGCATCATAGGCATTATATATCTTATTCAGGAATTGCGGAGATAAAGCGCATGCTGTATTGGACAGGAAGAGAACCAGGTCGTATCGTTCCTGGTCTAAACTGTTGATTGTCTGATGTAGATCGCTGTATGTGATAAACTCGTACGCTTCTTCTTTATACATATCCGGAAGAATACTTCCCTCCGGAACGAGAATGGCGCAACCATATTCCTTTTGAGCCTTCGGGTAGGTGATATGTTTGAAATGTGAGGCTATGGCCATCACAAAGAGGTATAGGAGCAAAAGCCCTGTACAGAAGAATACCAGATCATCTATTATGTAGATATAAGAGTCTATCATCTGGAAGGAGATTATACGTTCTCTTTTTGAATGAATGCAGTAACTGTTTTCAGAATAATCTTTATATCCAACCAGAAAGAGAATGTCTTTGCATAGGTGATATCCAATTGCTTGCGTTCTTCAGCAGAAAGTTTACCGGCTTCGCCTCTTTTCTCTACCTGCCATAAACCGGTCAATCCGGCCGGACCCATGAAACGGTCGATGTGTTCATCGCTTGTCAGCAACTCGGCTTCATAGAGTGGGAGAGGGCGGTTGCCTACTATTGACATATCCCCTTTTAAAATATTAATAAGCTGGGGTAACTCGTCAATACTATATTTACGTATAATACGTCCAATCTTAGTTATTCGAGGGTCATTTTCCAGCTTAACGAAAGCATTGCTTTTTTCCTTGGACTTCTTGTTAATGTAGTCTTCTTCGGAGATTACAAAATCGTCAGATATCAAGAGGATTTCTTCTTCATCGATTTCTTCATTCACTTCCGCTTCCGGTTCTTCTCCCCAAATATCCTCATCTTCCTGCTGATATTGGTTAAGGGCATTGAAATCCTTTAAATGCTTGTCGGCATCAGTATACATCGAACGGAATTTGAGGAAGTCGAATATCTGATAATTACTCCCTACGCGCTTGGATTTGTAGATAATAGGACCCTTACTTTCTATCCGGATAGCTAGTGCAGTAAATATTAAGAGAGGAGAAAGACATAATATCGCCATTCCTGAAAAGAAAATATCAAAAGTTCTTTTCCATAAAGGCAGGCGGAAAGCATTTATATTTTGTGCTTTAAGTTGAAGTGCCTTTATTTTCTGATCTTTTCTTCGTTTAAGGAAAGTTGATAAATCTTTTAAAGCCTCCTGGCTTGTTTCATATTTTATCGTATTGTTGATACCGGCTTTAAGGTATTCGGATGCTTCTTCCTTAGATAAGGAGTCGATAACGAGTACCATATAAAGCCCCGGATACTTTTTACGCATGTATTGGATATCTGCAATATCTTTGGATATGTTCACTTGTTCGAAAAATAGAGCTGCGTCATATTTTTCGCGTATTTTCTCCAATACTTTGACAGCTTTGCTACAATTGGGTGCAGCATAGAATACCCCAATACTTAGTCGGGAGAGTAGTTCTATTGTTTTGCTATCTCTGCCTATATAAACAAAATATTGCATGTGTAGAAGACCCGGTATTAGTCAATAATCTTTTTGATTCGGATTTTGAGTTCCAAAGGGTTGAATGGTTTCAGAATATAGTCTTCTGCTCCCTCTTCCAATAGTCTGATTCTTTCCGTTGTACTTTCCTCACTGGATAACATAACGATAGGAATTGACTTGAATAATTCATTGTTCTTCATGTATCTTAAGAATTCATCCCCCATCATGAGAGGCATACGAATGTCTGAAATAATGAGGTCAGGTACATTGCCTTCATTAAGCCATTCTATTGCTTTGATGGGATCTTCCAAATAGGTAAAATCATACTCTTTTCCTAGATACACACCGGCCACTTTTCCGATTGTCGATTTATCGTCGACTAGTAATATTTTTTTCTTCATACGAATAGACCTTTCTATCGCTTGCTTTGTTATTTGATTTATAGATTAAGATTGTTGTCACATAATATTTGTGATACACTGCAAATATAGGTATTATTTTAGAATAATCCCCAATCTGGAGAGTAAAATTCGTGATATATCTTTTTTTTCTATTAATTGCGACTTACAGCATCTTAATGAAAAAACACGGATTCCAGTTTTCATGAAATCCGTGTTAAAGATTAATTGTTAGGCTTATTTATACACTCTCGATGAATCAAAAGTTTTCCACCATTCTTCATTCTTAGTACCACCACTGGTTACCCAACTTTCGAATAACGAGTAAGCAGATTTGATATTCACATATTCCAAAGGCCATTTGAAGTCTGTCGGAACCATGATTCCCCATGCCAGGTTATCTTTGCTGATGTAATATCTCTTGCGGGAAGTAGAACTATCGTCGTTGTTTCCTCCGAACAAGTCTGTATTTGCCAACTTAGTTGGTTGATAACCGACAATATGAATCTCCTTACGCTGGTTTCTGTTTCCTTCTACGAAAATGAAAACATTCAGTTTATTGATATTAAGCTCATCCACAGAGATAGGATTGCTGAACTTTATAGTGAAACTGATATTTTTAGGACTCGTATTGGCAGAGTGACCTGCAATCGTATTGATCTGTTCGTAACGATCTCTTCCCAATGCTTTGTGAGCATCGTCAAATAATGGGATAACAGCATAATCCTGTCCGTTCTCAATCTGATTACCATTCACATTGAAACCTTTAAAAAGAGAGTTGTCACTGAATTCCACCGGCTGTGTGATAGCACTGGTAGGAACACCGTCCAGCATGATAGCAGCTCCAATACTCTTGGTAGCTCCGGTAGCCGATAAATCAAGACTTAACGTGAACTCTTCTGCCTTATTGCTCTTATTGATAGAGATCTTCCTTTCCTTGATAATCAGAACAAGGTCGTTCATATCGTAATCCCCATATAAAGGCCATTGGTCTTCAAACAGATAAGCATAATTGCGATTATCATCCATGATGATCGGGAACTTAGGATCTTCAGGATCTCCTCCTTCATTTCCACCATTTTTAATTCCTGTACAAACATCGATGATGACTTTAGAGTCTCCTATTTTGGTGAAGTATGCGCCATTCTGTACATGGAAGTTTTCCCACCATTGGTTCTTTTCAACGTGGCTATCACATTCAATAACCAAATTTCCATCATATGTGAAACCTTGTCCGGTGATAACCGGAGATTTTATCATAGAAGTATTTTCGCCTTTTCCATAAAACTTGGCATAACCGGGAGGTATGCTGATACTTGTCGTAGCATCCAGCATAGAACCATCACTTAAATTTACTGTTCCATTAACAAACTCCATTTTAGGAGCTTTCAAATATCCTTGAGTAAAGTTAAACGTCGCTCCGTTGGCATAGAAAGAAGTCGTTGCTTCCATGCTACAAGCGTTGTTGACAGTCGTATTGGTGAGACTGATGGTTGTAAACCTCATGATGTTGTTGTTGGTAGCAACAGCGTCGGAATTTGCAATTAATTTCTCTCCATAAATCTCTCCGTTATTTTCCAAAGAGAAATTAGACGGCAGATTTAATTCTCCTTCCAAACTGATTTTATTGTCATTCACAATTTTCGTATTGGAATTGATTGAGATATTCTTGCTGGTTATGGTTCCTTTGTTGTAGAGTGTTGCACCCGAGTGTAGTGTCATTGTGTTCGCTACAGTCAGGGCACCCCAGTTTCTTAATGCAGCAGGCGCTCCATTAGTGAATGATATATCTTCTGCATTCACTTCTCCCTTTTCCATAATGGTCAACATGGAGTTTCTAATGAACGTCATGGTTCCTGATGCTTCAATTTTAGCATTATTCATCACAATGATTTCAATACCGTTTTGGAATTGGAATGTTGCGGGAATCGTCCATTTAGCATCTACATAAACTTTGGTTGCAATTTCACCGTCATAACCGTCAAACTTGAATGTGCCGGCATAGTCAGAGGTGATTTTGTAAGAAGCATCACGCAGCAAAGTGGTTCCTGACATTTCAGTCACTTCTTTTGCATTAGCAGGTATGGAATAGTAATCCGGCTTTTCAAATGAAAGGCCTCTTGTAGCAGCGGCACGACTCATCAACGCTCTATTTTGTGCAGTAGATCCTGCATAATAGAGTTTACAGGTAATATTATCGCTGTTTTCGGGTACATCGAACTGATATACCTGTTCACGTCCTCTAGGGTCGGTTTGCTTCACATAAATACCCTTTTGAGTTGGCAGCAGACTGACAGCGGTTGTAAATTTAAAGTTGTTTTCTTTATTAGCTGTCCTTGCAGCGAGCACGGAAGCGCTTTCATTAGTCAAAGGATCTTCTGCATATATTTCAACTAAATAAGCAAATAAACCTCCTTCTTCATCTTTCACTTCGACCGAGACATTTTTAGTGGTTATCATGTTCCAATCGATATCATCGGGAGCAGCAAAGCCATCTCCCATCGGGTTAGGTGTTTCGTAAGACGGATCATAGAGATCCTTTCCAGAGTCAACACAACTAGACATAGTACCTGCCATCGCTATTGCAATGATGGGTACAAATTGAATTGTTTTCTTCATCATAATGTATTATTGCTTGATTGTTTGTAACCAAATCCATCACAAAAATAACTGCATATCTTTTATTGGAAATGTTTTTTCTGTTATTTTATGGAGTGAAAACAACTATACTTCCGTTTTGGTTCTTCTTTGGCTCTTTTAGGTTTGATTCGGCCTTGATGATGATGAAGAGAAATCCCCTGATTTTCACTTTTATACAACTGTTTAAAATGAAAATCAGGGGGTTACAATAGATGGATTTAACTTAAGACTTGGTGATTTCTCCTATTAAGCAGGAGTTCATTTTATATCGGATATCCTTGTTGGGTAATCCATGTCCCAATAAAAACATGAGCTTTGTTATGGCACATTCGGGGGTACTGTCATATCCACTGATTACACCTGCTTCCAGAAGATGCATTCCTGTTTCGTAACGTCCCATTTCTACTGCTCCGGAGGCACATTGTGTAATGTTGACAATGATAATTCCACGATCGGTAGCTTCCTTTAGTTGGCGGATGAACCATTCTTTTTGCGGAGCATTTCCCGAACCGAAGGTTTTCATGACAACCGCTTTCAATCCCGGAACATGAAGCAGAGAAGTCACGATACTCTCTTGAATGCCCGGAAAAAGCGTTAAAATAACCACATTGGTGTCGAACAGGTAATGCGGCTTTAACGGTTTTGTAGGGTCTGGTTTCCGAATGAGATTAGGTTCATATTTAATGTGGATACCTACCCGTGCCAATGGCGGATAATTGAAAGAGCGGAAAGCATTGAAATTCTCCGCATTGATTTTGGTGGTACGGTTGCCACGCATCAAATGATTCTCAAAGAAAATACAAACCTCCGGAACGATGGCCGTACCATCCGGATTTTTAGCTGCTGCAATTTCGATGGCCGTGATGAGGTTTTCCTTTCCGTCTGTGCGCAAAGTCCCGATCGGGAGCTGGGAACCTGTGAGGATGACAGGTTTGCTTAGATTTTCGAGCATGAAACTTAGTGCAGAGGCAGTGTAAGCCATTGTGTCTGTTCCGTGAAGGATGACGAAACCATCGAAATAATCATAATTGTAATTGATGATCTTTACCAGTTTTGCCCAGTAGGCAGGTTCCATGTCCGAAGAGTCGAGAGGGGGATCGAATTGGTAGGAGGAAATGCGGTAGTTGAATCTTTTCAGTTCGGGGACGTGCTTAAGCAAATGATCGAAGTTGAAATTTTCTAAGGCACCTGTTTCCGGATTCTCTATCATTCCGATAGTCCCACCCGTGTAAATTAACAAAACGGAAGGAGTTTCTGCTCTCATAATTGTTGAATTACTGTTAAAACATTGGCAAAGATACGGATTAAATGCGAATAATGAGTGATAAACGACGAATTATATAAAGTTGGAAGGACAAGGCTATAAAAAATATCTGTGTTGCATTTTTGCGATATGTAGTATGAAAAAATGTCCTCATCTTTGGGGCAGGTTGGACGAAGTGTCCGGCTTTAAATAAAAAAACGAAAGAGAAAATGAAAAATGACCGGTATTTTCCGTTAGAAATCTGTTTTTGGGCAGACGACAATTTGAGCGTCATGATGTATCAGATAGGGGGAGTGCAACTTGTAGGGATTTATGTGTTGTTGCTGTATCTGTGTGCAAAGAATGACTACAGCAAATCAGTGGTTAATAGTATGCAAAAACCAGTGGAAAAAAGTGCAGTGGAAAAAACCTCTGAAACGCCGATGGATAAAGGGCAAAAACCGAATGAAACCCAAGAGAGTAGAGTAGAAGAGAAGAGAAATATTACTACTGTTGTAAACAACAGCAGCAATATTAGCGAGGAAAGGAAGACTGCTGCTGTTGTTGTTCGGACTTCGGATTCGGTGAATGACAGGGGCAACGAGATTGTCAGCCCACGCCTCGATCCTGTTCAGTCCACGTCTTGTTTTTGTTCAGCTCACGGCTCGTCTCTGCTCGTCCCACGGGTGAAGTACGGCCTCCCCACGGCTTGCAGAAATAGCCCCACGGTTTGCGGAAATAGCCCTGCGGCCTGCGGAGATTTTCATCCGAGGCTCTTACTTCAGGGCTTCTTTCAGTCTGGTAATTGCCTTTTCCGGGTCTTTTTCTTCTTCGAGCAGAGTGACGAACTTACTGCCGATGATAGCTCCGGATGCGTGTTCGCAAGCTGCTTGGAATGTTGCTTTATTGGAGATACCAAATCCCACCATCAACGGATTGTTCAGATGCATATCTTCAATCTTTTTGAAGTAAGCCCGTTTTTGTTCGTTGAAATCTTGTTGCGCTCCGGTGGTTGCTGCTGATGAAACCATATAAATAAATCCGTCGGTATGTGTATCTATCTCGCGTACCCGTTCTTCGCTGGTTTCCGGTGTGATGAGCATAATCACTCTGATGTTATAGCGTTCGGCAATGATACGATAATGTTCTTGGTAATCACGGAAAGGGAGATCAGGGATAATGACGCCGTCGATACCACATTCCACACATTTACGGCAGAAATTCTCAAATCCGAATTGCATGATGGGGTTTAAATATCCCATGAGCACAAGTGGGATTTTTACGTCCTTGCGAATATCCCGTAATTGTTCAAAAAGAAGTTTTAGAGACATACCATTGCGCAATGCCTGTGTAGCGGCATTCTGAATAACAATGCCATCTGCCATCGGATCACTGAAAGGAATGCCGACTTCAATCATACTCACTCCGTGCTTTTCGAGCGTGCGGATTACATCAGCGGTACCATCCAAAGTAGGAGTACCGGCACAAAAATAAATAGAAAGTATGTCTTTCTTGTTGCTATTGAAAAGTTGATTAATTCTATTCATGACGTTGGAATTTTTAGATTATGATTTTAATTCGTTTAAAAATGTCCGGATACGCTCCGGATCCTTTTCTCCCGGTTTCAATTCAAAACGGCTGTTGAGATCGTATCCGGCAAGCCGGGGATGCTTGAACTCTTTCAGGGCATTGGCACTGTATGAGTTAATGCCTCCACTCAAAAGGAAGGGTACATGTCCATTGTACATATCCAGAATACTCCAGTCGAATTGATTTCCCGAACCACCATACTGTTCGCATTTGGTATCGAACAGAAAAAGATCACAGACTTTTTCGTAGTCATATACCTTTCTCAAATCTTTGGGACGGTCTACTGAAAAGGCCTTGATGATTTTCAATCCAGTGGAATGTAAGGACCGGCAGTATTCCGGCGATTCATTTCCGTGGAGCTGTACATAATTCAGTCCGAAACGATCAGCATACATGCTGATTGTCTGCTTGTCTTCGTTGACGAAAACTCCGACACGCCGGGCATGAATGGGCAAGTAAGCCGGAAGCTCGTAGACATATCGGGGAGATTTAGGATAGAAGATGAATCCCAGCATATCTATGCCTTCGATAGACTCTACGTCCTGTATGTTTTCAGCTTCACGCATACCGCATACTTTGATAATTTTTCCGTTAATCATAGGGCTGTCCGTTTTGAATAATTAGTTTATTGGATTGCTTGCAGGAAATTCTGTAAAGTTTCTCCCGGTTGCTGTGTTTTCATAAATGTTTCACCGATCAGGAATCCACGGAATCCGGCTGCCCGAAGTCGTTTTACTATTTCCGGATCGGAGATGCCGCTCTCGGATACCAATACAGCATCTTGGGGAAGCTGTCCGGCCAAGCGGAAAGAGTTTTCTACATCAGTGAAGAAAGTACCCAGATTACGATTGTTGATTCCTACCATATCTATTTTCTTGTCGATGTATATTAATTCCTCGGAGCTATGAATCTCCAGAAGAACTTCCAGACCTAGTTCATGAGCTTTTTCTGCAAGTTCATTACATTTCTCCGGTTCTAATGCAGCTGCGATAAGAAGTACGGCATCGGCACCGACAATTTTAGCTTGATAAAGCTGGTACTCGTCAATGATGAAGTCCTTCCTAAGAATGGGGATCTCTACCAAAGGGCGTGCAGTGCGGATATCCTTCAGACTTCCTCCGAAAAATTTCTCGTCGGTGAGGATGGAAAGGGCAGAGGCTCCTGCTGCTGCATAGGAGGGAACAATCTCTTCCGGACATGCTTCTTCCTTTATCCATCCTTTGGATGGAGACCGACGCTTGAATTCAGCGATAATACCCGATGCAGAAGAGGCTAATGCCTGCTTCATAGAACGAGAGGTCGGAACTTCGCTGATACCTTCCTGTAATTGCTCGATGGAGATAGCCTGCTTTTGCAGGTCAACTTCAAATCGTTTGTTGGCTATAATCTCTGATAATATATCTTTCATTGATGTGGGATTATTAATTGTAAATGATGGATTTGCAAAAATAAAACATTAACTGTTCAATTCAATGAATTTTTTTAGGGTAGCTAATGCGCGTCCACTTTCCAATGACTCTTTGGCGAGAGCAATACATTCTTCAATAGTCTTCTCCGGACAAATCACATGGATGGCGAAAGCTGAATTGACTACCACTACATTTTTTTGAGCTTCTGTAGCCGTGTTATTCATGATCTGGTCGAAAATCTTAGCTGCATCTTCCGGTGTTTGTCCACCATCCAGATCAGTTTCCTTATAGCGGGAGAATCCGAGACTCTCGGGAGCGTAAATCTTTTCATGATCGCTGGTCGCCACTTTAAACTCATTTGTCAGAGAGATTTCGTCATATCCGTCGAGACTATGAACAACGGCAAATTTCGTCTTGCTTTCCTGATAAGTATAGGTATAGAGGCGAAGTAACGGGAGGTTGTAAACTCCTAAAAGCTGATAGGCCGGTAATACTGGATTAACCAACGGACCGAGCATATTAAAGAAGGTGCGCACTGCCAATCCTTTACGAACCGGAGCAACTGCCTTTAATGCCGGATTGAATAAAGGAGCATGCAGATAGGCAAGATTACATTTCTCCATGCTACGACGCAGTTGATCGATGTCACTGGTGAACTTTACACCGTGTTGCTCCATCACATTACTGGCACCGCTGACTGATGTTGCTCCGTAATTACCATGTTTCACAACCGGGAAACCGGCTCCGGCAACAGTAAAACAAGAAGCTGTAGAAATATTAAATGTATTTTTTCCATCACCTCCGGTTCCTACGATATCTATCGGAGCAAATTCACTTAAATCAACCGGAATACGCATTTCAAGCAATGCATCGCGGAAACCGCATAATTCTTCCACAGAGATATTGCGCATCAGAAAGACGGTAATTAAAGAGGCTACCTGTACATCATTATATTTTCCTTGTGCGATGTTCTGTAAAATGGTGCGAGCCTCATCGCGTCCCAGATATTGATGTTCGAAAAGTTTGTATAGAATCTGTTTCATAAGTTTAATCGTTTAAGAAGTTTTTAATAATTTCTTTTCCTTGCGGAGTTAATACTGATTCGGGATGGAACTGAATACCATGTACATTGTAGGTCTTATGGCGGATTGCCATGATTTGTCCTTCCTGACTTTCTGCCGTTATTTCCAGGCAATCGGGAAAACCTTCCCGGCTGACTACCCAGGAATGGTATCTTCCAACAGGGATTTCTTTTCCCAACCCTTCAAAAAGCAAATCCTGGTGAAGGATGGTAATCGGAGTTTGTACCCCATGATATACTTCTTTGAGATTTTCCAGACGTGCTCCGAAAGCTTCGCCGATGGCTTGATGACCGAGGCAGACACCCAGAATACTTTTGGTTGGAGCATATCTTTTAATAATAGGTAATAGCAGTCCGGCTTCTTCGGGTATGCCCGGTCCGGGAGACAGGATGATTTTATCAAACCGGTCTACTTCATCAAGCTCTATCTGGTCATTGCGGACTACTTCTACATCAGTAGCCCCTAATTCTTTCACTGCGTGCAGCAGGTTATAAGTGAAAGAGTCGTAGTTATCTAAAAGTAATATTTTCATTTTTATTGTCATTGTAAAATGGTTGTTCAAATACTGTCTCTGCTTTCAATTTTTTAATTTGACAGCTAAATCAATCGCCTTTTTCAGTGCTCCCAGTTTGTTGTTCACCTCTTGTAGTTCGTATTCATCCTGACTGTGTGCTACAATGCCTCCTCCGGCTTGGAACCAGAGTTCGTTGTTACGGCTTACAAAAGTACGGATAGTGATAGCCTGATTTAATTCGCCGTCCAATCCGATAAAACCGATACAGCCGCCATAGGCTCCACGATTATGTGGTTCGATTTCGCTGATTAACTGCATAGCGCGTACTTTGGGAGCACCGCTTAATGTGCCGGCAGGAAACGTATCAATAAACGTTTTTATTTTATCTGCGCCCTCATTCAACATACCGCTGACACGGCTTACCAGGTGAATGACATGACTATAATATTGTGGTTCCTTATAGAATAGTACGCGTACATCATGACAATTACGGGAAAGGTCGTTTCTGGCAAGATCAACCAGCATGACATGCTCTGCATTTTCTTTAGGGTCAGCCAATAAAGCTTCTGTCAGTTCCCGGTCTTTTACTACATCTCCGGTACGGCGGGTAGTTCCGGCAATCGGATCGATGTAAGCACGACCATCTTCGATTTTGCAATGTGTTTCCGGTGAAGAACCGAAGATGCGGTATCCTCCGAAATCGAAGTAGAAAAGATAAGGAGAAGGATTGATGCTGCGGAGTGCGCGGTACACTTTGAAATCATCTCCGGCATAAGGTTGGATAAATCTTCTGGAAAGTACGATTTGGAAAACATCTCCACGCATACAGTGCGCAATTCCTTTGCGGACATTGGCTTTATGTTCTTCATCGGTGATAGGGCTGGTAACGGGACCTGTTACAGAGAAGTTGTAAGAAGCATAATTCCGGTTTTCGATGGCTGCTTCCAGTTCCGGCAATCCGCTTTCTTCTCCTTCGGACAACATTTCAACGAGTGTCAATTCATTTTTGAAATGATTGAAAACAATGACATACTTATATAATATGTATAGCAAATCCGGAGCGTCATTTTGCTCATCGTGACTTTCTTTCACCGGGATGTGCTCGAAGTATTTCACAGCGTTGAACGTCGTGTATCCGTAAAGTCCACATACATTCTTATTATCCCCGGTCACCTGGAATTGATTGATAAACCGGTTCATGGCCTTTTCTACATGGAAGGTTTTTGTCAGGGGTTCTTCCGTGCGGCTGTTATCGGGATAGTTGGCAGTGACAATGCCGCCGTTTATACCGATACTTGCCAGGGGACAGAGGGCTATAAATGACAAGGAATTTTCTCCGGCATGATAGTCGGAACTTTCCATTAATGCAGATTGCGGATACATGTCGCGCACTTTTAGGTAAATGCTGACGGGAGTATGCATATCTCCGAGCACTTGTTTGCTATGAGTTGTATAATTAAATGTTTTCATTTCTATAATTGCTTGATTATTGATTACGAATGATGGTTTACTAATTACTTATTGCTGTTCATTAAACGATAAATAGGTTTCAATATCTTTGTCTCCTCGTCCTGAAACAGTCAATACAACGATATCTTCCGGTTTGAACTTCAATTTTCTCAAAGCTCCTAATGCATGGGCGGATTCCAGTGCAGGGATAATACCTTCGAGTTTAGTCAGTTCGTAAGCGGCTTCTATTGCTTCGTCGTCATTGATTGCCAAAACGTTGGCACGTCTTTGTGCGGCAAGATTGGCGTGTATCGGACCAATGCCCGGATAATCCAGTCCGGCGGAAATCGAGTAAGGCTCTTCAATCTGTCCGTCTTCGTTTTGGATGACGTAAGTACGCGCTCCGTGGATAATTCCCATTTTACCGAGTTGGATGGTGGCGGCGGTCATTCCGGTTTCTATTCCTTTGCCTCCGGCTTCCGCCAGAATGATGCCTACCCGTTCATCATTGATATAATGATAAATCGTTCCGGCAGCATTACTTCCTCCTCCAACGCAGGCTATCAGATAATCCGGATAGTCACGTCCTTCTTTTTCTTGCAGTTGTTTTTTTATTTCTTCGCTGATAACAGATTGCAGGCGTGCCACCATATCAGGATAAGGATGAGGGCCTACGGTAGAGCCGATAATATAATAAGTGTCGGCAGGATGGCAACACCAGTCGCGGATCGCTTCGTTGGTTGCGTCTTTCAAGGTCATGTTTCCGGAAGTAACGGGAATAACGGTAGCTCCCAGCATTTTCATTTTCTCCACATTGATGTGCTGGCGTTCTACATCCGTTTTTCCCATATAAACGATACATTCCATATCCATCAACGCACATACGGTAGCTGTTGCTACTCCATGTTGTCCGGCTCCGGTTTCGGCGATGATGCGCTTCTTTCCCATGCGGCGTGCCAGCAAGATTTGTCCGATGGTGTTGTTGATTTTGTGTGCACCGGTATGATTCAGGTCTTCCCGTTTCAGATACAACTTGCAACCATACTTTTCGGAAAGGCGTTTTGCCAGATAGAGTGGGGAAGGGCGTCCTACGTAGTCGCGTAATAACTGCTCAAATTCCTTTTTAAACTCTTCGCTTTCAATCACTTCGAGGTACTTGTTCGTCAGTTCCTCAACACATTTGTGGAGGATTTCCGGTACATAAGCACCACCGAATTCTCCGTAATAGCCATCCTGGTCAACTAAAAAACTTTTCATAATCCTATCTATTTTTTTATGTTATTATCTAAATCTGTTCGAAAATGGGCAAATAAAAAGAGCCCTGCCGCAAGTTGCGACAGGGCTCTTTCAAATCTGTTATATCTTTAATGAGGTATATACATACGAGCACTGCTCCCTTACGACTGTCGGAGTTGTAACGGGTGCCACCACCAATATGTATTTACTAACATTGTTCTCATTGTCTTTTGTAATTTTATGGGGGCAAATATAGACACTTTGTTTGAAACAGCAAACAAAAAATGACTTTTTTTCTCTTTTGCCTTCATTTTTCTGATATAGAACAATTTTCAACCTGAACTGTTCTTATAAATATTGAATATTTAAACAAAAACAATTATGAAACAGAGAAAAGTTTTAGTAGGTATTGCTATTGCCATTTTCATTATATTATTATTGTATTGGTTATTGGTAGCAGAGGATATGAAACCTTGGTTGTCGGCTATGGTTCCTTCCGTGGCACAACAATTCTTCGCTTGATTCTGACAGGGTTCGGATAAATCATGTATCTTTGCAAGGATAGTGACTAATAACCAAAATAATAACAATAGACTAAGATATGGAAAATTTTATTTTTCAAAATCCCGTGAAACTGATAATGGGAAAAGGGATGATTGCCCGGCTGGCTAAAGAAATACCGTCCGACAAACGTATTATGATTACTTTTGGCGGCGGAAGCGTGAAGAAAAACGGAGTGTACGATCAGGTAAAGGAAGCATTGAAGAATCATTTTACAGTAGAATTCTGGGGAATCGAACCCAATCCTGCCATTGAAACTCTCCGTAAAGCTATTGCTTTGGGAAAAGAAGAGAAAGTAGATTATCTGCTGGCTGTTGGTGGCGGTTCCGTTATTGACGGTACGAAATTGATTTCCGCAGGAATCCTGTATGATGGTGATGCCTGGGATTTAGTACTTGCCGGACGACCAGTCACTCATACTGTACCTCTTGCCACTGTATTGACTTTGCCCGCTACCGGTTCGGAGATGAATAACGGGGCAGTTATTTCCCGTCGTGAAACAAAAGAGAAATATCCTTTTTATGCCAACTATCCAATCTTCTCTATTCTTGACCCGGAAGTAACCTTTACCTTGCCTCCTCATCAGGTGGCCTGTGGTTTGGCTGATACCTTTGTTCATGTGATGGAGCAATATATGACTACTCCCGGACAGAGCCGCATTATGGATCGTTGGGCGGAGGGCATTTTACAAACTTTGGTAGAAATAGCTCCGAAAATCCGTGAAAACCAGCATGATTATCAACTGATGGCTGATTTTATGCTTTCGGCTACAATGGCATTGAATGGATTTATTGCTATGGGAGTGTCGCAAGACTGGGCAACTCACATGATTGGCCATGAAATTACTGCTTTGCACGGATTGACACATGGTCATACGTTAGCCATTGTTCTTCCTGCCACTTTACAGGTGCTTCATGAAGAAAAAGGAGATAAACTTTTGCAGTATGGTGAAAGAGTCTGGGGAATTACTTCCGGTACGCGAGAAGAACGGATTGATGAAGCGATTTGTCATACCGAAGAGTTCTTCCGTTCACTTGGGCTGACTACACGTTTGCATGAAGAGAACATCGGACAGGGTACTATTCTGGAAATCGAACGCCGATTCAATGAGCGTGGTGCTAAATATGGAGAGAATGGAAATGTAACGGGTGCTGTTGCCCGCAGGATATTAGAGACTGCACTTTAAGCATACTCTTACATTAAGAATATAGGATAAAGAGGATATTGGAACATACTTTTCACCATATCCTCTTTTCTTTTTATTATTTCTCAATTTTCTCTGACCTTGGAATTCTGAACCAGAAGCGAGAGCCTTCTCCTTCTTTAGATTCCACTCCGATAACCCCGCCCAGTCTTTCTACTATGACACGGCAGATGGCTAGTCCGAGTCCTGTTCCTTTAATAAAGGAGTTCAGTTTGACGAAGCGTTCAAACACTTTATCTATCTTGTCAGCAGGAATTCCGATACCTGTATCTTTTACATAAAAGTATATTTCATCTTTGGCTTCTTCAATCCGGTATCCCATTTCGATAGAACCTTTAGGGGTGAATTTCAAAGCATTATTTGTAAAGTTGATGATAACCTGTGATAGACGTATGCGGTCGGTATACATCATGCATTGATCTGCTTTCTCTGTGAATAAGATTTGAACGTCTGGGGAAGAATTCTTTTCTTGCATTTGTCTGCAAATACCTTCCATCAATTCATTGATATCAGTCTGTGCAAATGTGAATTCCATAGTACCGGCTTCAATTTTAGAAAGATCGAGGATGTCGTCTATCAGTTGCAATAATAAGATATTGTTGCTGGAGATGATTTTTACAAATTCTTTTCTCTCTTCCTCTTCCTCCGTTTGGCAAACCATTTCGGAAAATCCTACAATTGCATTTAGCGGGGTTCGTATTTCATGGCTCATATTAGCGAGAAAGGCAGATTTGAGCCGATTGGATTCTTCGGCTTTTTCCTTTGCTTCCTGCAGCATTTTGTCCATCTTTAATTTTTCAGTGATGTTTTCAAAACGAAGTAATCCTCCAATAATTTCAGTTTCCTTTTCGTCACCGAATACAGGTGTTGCAGTCACTTCAAAATCTACATCGTCTACTCTGATGGTATGCCGGATAATTTTGCCCTGTTCGATAGCTTTCTTGAAAGCACATTGTCCACACGGTTCATTACGAAGTGCACTGGTCTGATAGCAAATTTTTCCCGGTATGTATCGTCTGCCTTTTACCAGGCTGGCTATTTGTCTTGTTTCCTCCCATTGTACGCGGTAATTTTTATCAATATAGATAAGTCCGAAGTCGATACTTTTTAGAGCTAGTTTTTGCTTCTTCAATGCTTTTTCCAGTTCTTCCTTGGCGGCAACTAATTCTCTTTCATAATTCTTGAGTTGTGTGATATCCCACCGGGTTGCCAACAGCCATTTCTTTTCTCCTTCCCATGAAATAATAGATTTAACAGCAATAGTATCATGGGTGATTCCATCGGGAGTGGTGTATTTCTCTTCCTTGCGATATACTTTACCTTCTTGTATGAGTTCTTTGTCGATATGCCGGTATTTTTCACCTCTTTCTTTTCCGTAAATCTCATAATCAGTATGTCCGATGGCCTCTTCACTGCTAATGCCGGATTGAGCGGCTGATTCTTTATTCCAGTAATAGTATCGGAAATCGTTTGTTATATCTTTTACAAAGATAGGAAAAGGAAGGTTATCGAGAATATCAAAGGAGAAACGGTAGGAATGATTGGTCTTTTTAATCGTTTTTTGCAATTTACGGATTCTATATAGTAAGATGCTGATGACAAGGAGCAGAATAATTACCAGTAAATAATTATAACCCCAATGAACTTCGTTAATCCAATAATTTAACAAAATATTGTTTGCCATAAAATGTTTGATATAAATGAGGTGTAAAGATATGAATTGTTCTTTAACTTTCAAAAAATAATACATAAATATATTGCCTTTCAATATCATATTGTGAGGCTGTAATTATATGTGATGAAGAAATAGTGGATATATGGTATCCTTTAGTTCTTGTATAGTATCATATTTTGCTTGATTTCGAGTCTTTTTTCAGAGGGAAAATGTATTAAAATATTAAATGATGTCTCATGAACTAAAATCATTTCTAATTTGTTTTAATAACGCTGGAGTATTTTCTATTTTTGTTCACCTAAATAAGTTTTGATAGAGTCAAAATAAAACAATCATTTAATTACGTATGCTAATAACCATTATTATTCTCGTTCTTTCGGCTGTCTTTTTCGTGAACGGCAAGGTTCGTTCGGATATTGTGGCACTGTGTGCACTGATAGCCTTACTTATTTTTCAGATATTAACTCCTGATGAAGCACTTTCCGGTTTTTCCAATTCGGTAGTCATTATGATGATCGGATTGTTTGTAGTGGGAGGGGCTATCTTTCAAACGGGATTGGCAAAGATGATTAGTTCCCGTATTCTTAAACTTGCGGGAACCAGTGAGATCCGGTTATTTCTGTTGGTGATGTTGGTGACTTCGGCCATTGGTGCGTTTGTCAGTAACACAGGAACGGTGGCACTGATGCTTCCTATTGTTGTCAGTCTGGCAATGAGTGCCGGTATGAATCCGAGCAGGCTGTTGATGCCGTTGGCTTTTGCAAGTAGTATGGGAGGTATGATGACTTTAATCGGTACTCCGCCGAACCTTGTGATACAAAATACGTTGACTTCTGCCGGACTTGAACCGCTTTCCTTCTTCTCTTTCCTGCCTGTCGGCATTGTTTGTGTGATTGTCGGTACGCTGGTATTGATGCCACTTAGCAAATGGTTTCTTTCTAAAAAAGGCCAGAAAGATGATAATAAACGTTCGGGTAAGTCACTGAAACAGTTGGTAAATGAATATGGGCTTTCCAGCAATCTGTTTCGTTTGCAGGTAATAAAAGATTCCCGGCTTTTGGGCAAGACGATTATTGACTTGGATATTCGTCGCAAATATGGTTTGAATATCATGGAAGTACGTCGTGGTGATGCATCGCAACATCGTTTTCTGAAAACGATTACCCAGAAGTTTGCTGCACCGGACACGATGTTGCAGGCCGAGGATATTTTGTATGTGACAGGAGAATTTGATAAGGTACAGCTTTTTGCAGAAGATTTCCTGCTAGAGATTTTAGGTGACCATGCAACGGAAGAAACTCAAAGCGCAACTAACTCTCTGGATTTTTATGACATCGGTATTGCTGAAATAGTGTTGATGCCAGCTTCTAATTTGATAAACCAAACAATTAAGGAAGCCGGTTTTCGTGATAAGTTTAATGTGAACGTATTAGGGATCCGTCGTAAAAAGGAATATTTGTTGCAGGATTTGGGAAATGAGCGGATTCATAGTGGTGATGTGCTTCTGGTTCAGGGAACGTGGAATAATATAGCTCGTCTTAGCAAGGAAGATTCTGATTGGGTTGTTTTGGGACAACCTTTGGCGGAAGCGGCTAAAGTTACATTAGATTATAAAGCTCCGGTAGCGGCTGCTATTATGGTATTAATGGTAGTAATGATGGTGTTCGATTTTATTCCGGTTGCTCCGGTTACGGCTGTTATGATAGCGGGTATATTGATGGTATTAACCGGATGTTTCCGTAATGTAGAAGCAGCTTATAAAACGATCAACTGGGAGAGTATTGTATTGATTGCAGCTATGCTTCCTATGTCTCTGGCATTGGAGAAAACGGGAGCTTCGGAATACATTTCCAATACGCTGGTTAACGGCTTGGGATCATACGGACCTGTTGCGTTGATGGCAGGTATTTACTTTACGACTTCGTTGATGACGATGTTTATCAGCAATACAGCTACGGCTGTCTTACTCGCACCGATTGCTCTGCAAAGTGCCATACAGATCGGAGTAAGTCCGGTTCCCTTCTTGTTTGCTGTGACGGTAGGTGCAAGTATGTGTTTCGCTTCTCCATTCTCTACACCGCCTAACGCCTTGGTGATGCCTGCCGGTCAATATACTTTTATGGATTATGTAAAAGTAGGATTACCATTGCAGATTATTATGGGGATTGTGATGATTTTTGTTTTGCCTCTGATTTTCCCCTTTTAATTTTTAGTTTTTATCCTTTCAATAGGGAAATGAAAGAACTCGGGATTTTGTAGTGCTCTGTAGTACTGAATCTTTGTCGTTTAATTGAGAGTTGCATAGAATATGCAACTCTTTGTTTTTTGCTGCATACTGCAATGTTTATACTTCTAAGTTTTTTATATTCAATGATGTAGCCACCTATCTTTCAATAGAAATAATTAGATTTTCATCTTTTAAAAGATGTTAACTATGTGCCGAAAAATACAACTTTAACTGTCTTTTATCTATAAATACAACTATCTTTGTGCGTTCATTACTGATTGTTGATTAGTGGTGATTTGTATTTTGTGCAAATAAAGCAAACTTAAGCATTCAAAGATTATGAAACAGAACATTGCAAAAGTCTTCACTTTTTCGTTGTTGGCGTCCTCCATCAGCTTTACTAGTTGCGTTGATAATGAGAAAACTTTGTTTAATGCAGATCAACTGAAGCAAACTTACGAAGAAACCTTTCCTGTAAAGAACATCGATCCTAATGGAGATTGGACCATGTCGCATAAAGTGACGGCACATGTGTCGGTTAATGGAGATTTGGGCACAGATTATAAGATACAGATATTCGATGCTGACCCATTAAGCTCGGAAAGTACAGCAAAAATCTTAGCGGAAGGAACTGCCAATCAAAGTACAACTTTAAATGTAGTGATGGACTGTGCAACAGCTCTCAATAAAGTGTTTGTTGCACGTATAGACAAGCATAAACATTATATGGTACAGCCGGTGGCTATTGAAAATGGAGAAGTGACCGCACAACTTGGACATGAAAAGGATGTGCCTACACGCTCTATGTCACGAGCTGTAACGACGACAGGTATACCGGCTATGGAAGCTCCTTATACAGCTGATGATATTAATAGTAAAAAAGCAATAGCTACTGATGTCCAAGCTGATTGGGATTTGGGTGCAGGTTCCGGATGGTTTGAATATGCTAAATTACCTGTATTCAAAGAAAAAGAACGTTGGTTTAAAATTCAGAGTGGTACTTTTAATAAAGGATTTACTACTACTGGAACCAGTGGTGGAGCCCAGGCTGTGAAAGTAATCGTTCCTCAAGGAAGTACATGGATTATTGAAAGTAGTTATCAATTTAGCGATATTACAGAAATTATAGTTGAGAATGGTGGGAAAGTAGAGATAGCTAAAAATGCGAGCTTGGTGTTGACAAATAAGTCTTATTTAACAGTAATGCCGGGTGGAAGTATCACGGGTAAGGGAACTATCCAAATAACAAATGGTTCTAGTGGATTTAAAAACTATAATGCGGGCACTATTAATTGCTCTGTATTAGATTTCAACGGTGGTGTAGGAGTCTTTTATAATTATGGATTACTTCAGTTGGAACGCTATGAAGCTTCAACAAATGGAATGGAACTGGTGAATCATGGTACTATGGAGGCTGAAAGTATCAATGGTAACAATAATACCAATATTAAAAATGGTTGTTATTTGAAAACCGGTAAATTCCAATTTGGCACACTTGTTATGGGGAATACTTCCGAAGCTATTTGCGAGGAGCTTGGTTATAATGGTAATGACAATGACATTGTAATGGAGGCGCAATCCATGTTGACTTGTACAGGTAAGGCTAGCTTGTATAGAACTGTTACCGGTCCAACTGTGGGTACTGCTTTATTGAGAATTAATGAGATTGCTAATCTTAGTGGTTTGGCTCAATCTAATTCTAAAGTAACAAATAATATCATTTGTGAAATAACAGATCAGACATATAAAGGTGAAGCGCACTATGACTGGTCTCCTTTTGCATGGCTAGTAAATAAAGGATTGCAGCAAGGCGCTACCTATTGCAATCCGGGTAAGGCTGATTTTATACTTCCTGCTGACGGTGAATGTATCAAAGAAGGATACAATTCTGATGAAAATCCGGATGATGTAGAGATTCGAAATGCAGTTTATTCTTATGCCTTTGAAGACAATTATCCGCAAGCGGGAGACTATGATTTCAATGATATTGTGTTGAATGTCAATTTGCCTGCTGCTGGAAATGATGTGAAAGAATTGAAATATACAGTCGACCTGCGTGCGGTTGGTGCTGTGAAGCAATTAGGTGCTGGATTAAGAATACGAGGAATCGATAAAAGTAATGTGGAAGAGGTAAGTTTTGGTGCAGGTGCTACCCAACGTACCAACTCATTAAATTCTGGTATATTTGAAAATGCATCTTATGAAACGAACGGTAATGAGCTTGTGATTCCTTTATTTGGAGATGCACATTATGTATATGGATATACTGGATCACAACGTCCTATGTTGAATACGGGGAATGCTAGTACTCCTCTTACAGACATATATACTCTTGAAGTGAACATAAAACTCAAAAATGCAATATCCATCCCTAGTGTGACAGATGGCTTAGACTTCTTTATTGCATATCAGGGGGGAGCTCAAAAGAGAACAGAAATTCATCTGAATCAATTTAATTCGGCTACAGCGAATGGTCAATTGGCTGATAAGGAAGTGCTTGAGGTAATCAAAGCCGTTAATAATACATGGGCTCTTTGTGTACCTGAAAAGTTTGCTTATCCTACAGAGACAACAGTGATAACGAATGCATATTCTAAATTCGCCGATTGGGCGCACGATCAGAGTACAAATACTGACTGGTATAATACTGTAAGCAGTAATAAGGTAATGAAGTATTAAGTCATTGATTTTATAAAAGATCAGTTGCTATAATAAATTCTACTGAATATAGAAAGACGATTAATACGAAGGATTTTCCCGATATTAATCGTCTTTTTTACATCATATAAACTGTACATAGAACGGACATGAAATATTACCCTCCTAAGAAAAAGCCATTAAACTATTTTGAACGTCAACAGAAAAAGTTGCATCCAAAGAAGTACCATTATTACTTCTTCGATTATATGTATTATTGTGGCGAGAAATGGAGTGAGAAAGGAAAAGGAGCAAGGACGAGCGGAATGATTGTACTCTTTTCATATTGGAGCTTTTGCATTATCCTGCCATTGTGTATGTACCTTTCTTCGGTTTCAATAGTATCACGTACAGATGGTTGGCATATCATTGGCCTGTTCTTTCTTTGTATTATCCCACCGGTCGTATTCTGCATGTTACGTTATCGAACCCAACGCCGTTCTGCCCTTATGATTCATTATCGCCGTAGTGAATGGTGTAAAGGAATTCCGGTGTGGCTGGCATGTTCAATGTGGTTTCCACTTTGTATATTGGAACTCTGGGTATTGATCGGGATGGGCTGGCTTTCAACATAAAGTTACTAAAAAACTGATTATCCTGATATTTGTATATGTAATTGAGAAATTCACTATCTCGTATGTTTTATAATTTTCCTCTGTTAGCAAGAAAACACTTTTGAATTACTGAAAAATTATGCTTGTTTTTTACAAAAACGCTGCATATTTGCATAAAAAGCACCGTTATATTTGTGAAAAACATAAGGATAAAGTAAGCAAAAGCTGCGGATAGTGTAACCAAAAGCTATGGATAAAGTAAGTAAACCATTAGGATAGTGTCGCTATGCTATAAAAAATGTTGGTATTTTCTACTTTCCTTCCTTTGATTTCTCTATTTTTATCTTTGGTAATAGCAAATAGAAAAGAACAAAAAGAGGTCTCATGAATGTAAATGATGATGATTTGGTTGTATAAAGGCTAAATAATATATCATAATGTTGATATGTTACGCTTGATCCTGGAATAATGACTTGGAAAAATACTTCTGTAGTGACAGAAAAATATTCTTTCCAGATAAAGGGTGGAAAGAAACGATTCCTGATAGAGTAAGATTTACAAAGTGTCAGTAGTGACTTTTTGTAAAAAAGGAAAGGAGTTCTCCAATTATTTAATAGGAAATAATAGTGAAATAGTCGTCGGTTACTAATATTTTGTATATTTGTAAAGGTGAGGGATTAACTATGCAGAGTGATTTCGCCATGCGATGGAGGCTTATTTTTAAATGTCTAATATTATGAAAAGACTTTTGTTATTAGTATTAATTAGTTATCCGGTATTGCTATTCGCTAATTTAATGACTAGTAATCAGTATTATTTTCGTTCATGGAACATCAACGATGGTTTATCGCAAAATAGTATATATGCTATTCTGCAAGATCATCTTGGCTTTATGTGGTTTGGTACCAAGGACGGATTAAATCGCTTTGATGGTACTTCTTTTCAAGTATATTGCAAGGCTAACGGTATGCTGGGGAATAATTGTGTTACTGCACTCTATGAAGATAAGGAGGGATCTATTTGGATAGGTACCGATACCGGAGTTTATATCTATTCTATTTCCAGGGAAAACTCATATTTTTTTGATGTAAAAACCGCTGATGGTTTAGGTATCAATCGTTCTGTATATATGATTGGTGAGAATAAAGGGTGTATTTATATATCTTCTGCCGATGGATTTTTTTGCTTTCATCCACAACAACAAAAAATGGTACAGTTGAAAATACCATGGGCCGGTATGAAAAACTTTTTGTTCGACCAAGGGACTTGTTGGGGAGCTTTTTATGCAGACAATCTATATTTTACTCTTGATGATTTCAACACGGTATATCCTTTTGCTGCTCAAGATGGTACCCAGCCCTTTAAGAATGAAGTAGTCAATAAAATAATTAAAGGGGAAGAAAATCTGTTATATGTCGGTTTGACTAAAGGATTGAAAGAGATCAACCTGGCAACCCGGCAAGTCCGCACTTTACTATCTGTAGATGATAAAGGAGATGATATTTATGTACGGGAAATAGCACTTTACTCTGAAAACGAGTTATGGATTGGTACAGAATCCGGTATTTATACTTATAATATCAAGAATGGTGCTATAACCCATATCCAAAGTTTGGTGGGAACTTCCTATGCATTATCGGATAATGTTGTCTATTCTTTATATAAAGATAAAGAAGGAGGAATGTGGATTGGGTCTTATTTTGGAGGAATAAACTATTATCCTAAACAATATACGTTCTTTGAGAAAATATATCCTCATAAAGGGATGGAAGAATTAGGTGAACGTGTTCGTGAAATCGTGGAAGATGAAAAAGGAAATTTATGGATCGGTACGGAGGATAAGGGTTTGTTTTATTATAATCCCGTGACGAAGGAATTGAAACCATTCCATCATCAGTCTATTTACCATAATGTCCATGGATTATGTCTGGAGAATGGCTTTTTATGGGTAGGTACGTTTTCAGGAGGACTTAATCGAATCAATTTGCAGACAAATACAGTGAAAACTTACCGGAAAAAAGATTCCTGCGGATTGAGTTCCAATGATATTTTTGTGATTCGACGTACGGCGTCCGGCAAAATATATTTGGGAACTGCTGACGGACTATTTGAATATCATAATGAGAATGACCGCTTTTCGCGAGTTGAATCAGTTCCACCGACTTTGATCTATGATTTGCATGAAGATTTAAAAGGACACCTTTGGCTGGCAACTTTTAATGGTGTGTATAAGTTGGAAACAGAGAAACGAAAGTGTATTCATTTCTATCATAAGGAAAATGACTCATTGAGTTTACCTTATGATAAAGTTTTGAGTATATTCGAGGATAGCCGTCACCAGTTATGGTTTACTACCGAAGGTGGCGGATTCTGCCGGTTAGTTTCAGATTCCGGGACTTTCGAACACTATGATTCGAATTCTATCGGATTACCAAGTGATGTTGTTCATCAGATTGTAGAAGATAAGCGGGGCATTTTCTGGCTGACTACTAATAAAGGGTTGGTTCGTTTTCAGCCGGAAACAAAAGTCATTAAAAACTTTACTATTGCCGATGGACTATTGAGCAATCAATTTAATTATCGTTCAAGTCATCAAACGGTGGGTGGAAGAATCTATTTTGGTTGTATTGCAGGGCTTATATCTTTTGATCCATCTACTTTTATTGATAATGATTATGTATCTCCTCTGGTGATTACGGATTTTATGATATTCAATAAAGAAGTAGTGCCGAATGCCAAAGATTCACCTTTGAAACAGAGTATAACGGTGTCAGATTCTATAGAACTGACCGCATCTCAAAACTCCTTCTCATTTCGCTTTGCAACACTGGGATATTCTACTTTGGATCAGAATAAACTATTATATAAGTTGGAAGGATTTGATAAAGAGTGGTATGAAGCAAGAGGATCATTAATCAGTTATTCTAATTTGCCTTATGGCTCATATACCCTTTATGCGAAAGGAGTGAATAGTGATGGAATCTGGAATGATGCACCTTTAAAATTACATATTTATATTCGTCCGCCATTTTATTTGACGGGATGGGCTTATGCTGTTTATGTTCTTTTATCATTGTGCATTTTTTATTTTATTATACGATATTCCAAACGTCGTATGGTTCGCAAGCACATGAGGCAGATGGAGAAGTTTGAGCAAAGGAAAGAACGTGAGCTTTATTCTGCCAAGATAAACTTTTTTACGAATGTAGCACATGAAATACGAACTCCGCTGACGTTAATCAAAGGTCCTTTGGAGTGTATTTTGAAAGATAAGCCTCTGGCGGATGACGTACGGGAGGATCTGGTTATTATGAGGCAAAATTCGGATCGCTTATTGAATCTTATCAATCAATTACTCGACTTCCGCAAAACGGCCAATAATAGTTTCACACTAATTTTATCAGAGTGTAATATTCAGGAAATAGTATCTGGAGTCTATATTCGTTTTACATCTCTGGCGCGACAGAAAAATATAAAGCTTTCTATTGATCTGCCGGAGGAAGATATTTCTGCAGCCGTCGATCGCGAAGCATTGATTAAAATTATAAGTAATTTGTTGAGTAATGCAGTAAAATATGCAGCTACCTATATAACTATAACAGTAAAATATAATGAGGCAACAGGCAGCTTTATAATAAAAGTATGTAATGACGGGTCTGTTATTCCTGTTAATATGAGGGAGGAAATCTTTCAACCTTTTGTTCAGGTTCAGAATAACGAAGAATATGCTTCCGGTACAGGCCTTGGCCTTGCCTTGGCACGTTCTTTGGCAGAGTTGCATCATGGAACCGTGTACCTTGAGGATATGCAAGGAGTCAATTGTTTTGTACTGGAAATTCCGGTCACTCATGTAGAGGAGGTGCAAGAACTGCAAGAAAATGTATCAGAAAAGGAAGATAAGATATCAGGCATTGAAAATCCGATGGCGGAAGAGCAGGAAAAAGGAACTCATCTCCCTGTTATTCTGGTGGTAGAAGACAATCAGGATATGTTGACATTCATAGCCAAACAATTATCTTCGGCTTATAGTGTTCTGAAAGCAAAAGATGGGGTGGAGGCTCTTGAAATATTGGAAGATGCAAATATTGATTTATTAATCAGTGATGTTATGATGCCTCGGATGGACGGGATGGAATTATGTCATCGATTGAAGACAGACCTTACATATAGTCATATCCCTATAGTGCTGTTGACGGCTAAAACAAATCTTGAATCAAAGATTGAGGGATTGAAACTGGCGGCAGATGCATATATTGAGAAGCCCTTCTCGGTAGAATATTTGATAGCTACCATTGAAAGTTTACTTTGTAACCGAGAGAAGCTAAGGCAGGCATTCTGTCATTCTCCTTTTGTATTTACTGCAACGATGGCACAGACGAACGCCGATAAGATTTTTCTGGAAGAACTGAATAAGATTGTTTATGATAATTTGCAAGATCCGGATTTTAATCTGGATAGTATGGCACAGTTGCTGAATATGAGCCGTTCGAGTTTGAACCGGAAAATTAGAGGAATACTTGATATGACTCCCAATGATTATATCCGGGTAGAGCGCCTAAAGAAGGCGGCTGTACTTCTCAAAGATAAATCTTATAAGATAAATGAAGTCTGCTATGCTGTTGGTTTTAGTACTCCTTCTTATTTTGCAAAGTGCTTCCAAAAACAATTTGGAGTACTTCCAAAGGATTTTGTAGAGATGTAACCAACCTTTCACTGCAATTATCTTTTCTACATAGGCAATTATCGAATCAAAATCTTCATTTGATTCGATTGTTATATGAATAGCTTCAATAATTCTACTGAATTTAGAGGGTAGTGGCTACTTTTGGATACGTGAACAAAGTATCAAATCTATTATTAACTTTAAACGAAGCAATTTATGAAGAACTTCATCCGGCCTATTTTTTTATTCTTATTTATATTGATTTTTAATGTTGCGGCATTTGCGCAATGGTCGCCGGCTGGCGATAAAATAAAAACTCAATGGGGAGAGCAGATAGACCCGAATAATGTATTACCGGAATATCCGCGTCCCATCATGGAGCGTACCCAATGGATGAACCTGAACGGTTGTTGGGATTATGCTATTGTTCCTAAAGGAATGGAAGCTCCTGCTGTATACGATGGTAAGATATTAGTTCCTTTTGCCGTTGAATCTTCGCTGTCCGGAGTGGGGAAAAGAGTGGGAGGTGAAAAGGAAGTATGGTATAACCGTGTATTTAATGTACCCGAGAAATGGAATGGTATGAATGTTCTTCTTCATTTTGGAGCTGTAGATTGGAAAACCGATGTGTGGGTAAATGACATGAAAGTAGGAGAACATACAGGTGGATACACTCCTTTCTCATTTAATATATCTTCCGCCTTGAAAAAGGGAGGAAATAAACTGACTGTTCGTGTCTGGGATCCGACAGATAAAGGAGTACAACCACGTGGAAAGCAAGTAGAACGTCCGGAAGGTGTTTGGTACACTCCAGTTACAGGTATTTGGCAGACTGTTTGGTTGGAGCCTGTGCCTGTATGTCACATCACAAACGTGCGTACTACGCCTGATATTGATCTACGCCGGATCAATGTGACCGTTACTACTAGTGAGAACTTTACCGACCGGGTAAGAGTGAAAGTTTTTGATGGTGAACAATTGGTTACCGAAGGGCTGGCCGTAAACAAACAGGCAATAGAACTGCCAATGCCCGAAAATGCTAAACTATGGTCACCTCAATCTCCTTTTCTTTATAAAACAGAGGTGACTTTGGAGAACAATGGCAAGATAGTGGATAAAGTGAATGGCTACGTTGCCATGCGGAAATATTCAACCCGACGGGATAAGGATGGCATAGTACGGTTGCAGCTGAATAATCAGGATTTATTTCAATTTGGTCCTTTGGATCAGGGGTGGTGGCCTGACGGACTCTATACAGCTCCCAGTGATGCGGCTTTGCGTTATGATGTTCAAAAGACAAAAGACTTTGGCTTTAACATGATTCGTAAACACATCAAAGTGGAACCGGCCCGATGGTATACACATTGCGACCAGTTAGGGATTGTTGTATGGCAGGATATGCCAAGTGGTGATCGTAATTATGAATGGCAGAACCGGACTTATTTTGATGGTATTGATTTTAAACGTTCGCCAGAATCGGAAGCGGTTTATCGTAAGGAATGGAAAGAAGTCATTGATTACTTATATTCTTATCCTTGTATTGGTGTCTGGGTTCCGTTTAATGAGGCTTGGGGACAGTTTAAAACACCGGAGATTGCAGCTTGGACCAAACAATATGATCCGTCTCGTTTAGTAAATCCGGCAAGTGGCGGCAACCATTATACATGTGGGGACATGCTTGACTTACATAATTATCCGGCTCCTGAAATGTATCTTTATGATGCCCAAAGAGCAAATGTTTTAGGAGAGTTCGGTGGAATTGGTATGATCTGTAAAGAACATCTGTGGGAACCGGATAAGAATTGGGGATACGTCCAATTCAATTCTTCTCAAGAGGCTACTGACGAATATCAGAAATATGCGGATATGCTGTATAAACTTATTCCGAGAGGTTTTTCTGCTGCTGTTTACACACAAACCTCTGATGTTGAGATTGAAATAAATGGCTTACTGACTTATGACCGTAAGGTTGTAAAGCTTGATGAAGAACGCTTACGGAAAATTAATGAGAAGATATGTAATGCATTACGTTAGTGATAGAATAGAATAACTCTTATAAATTTAATACGATATGAAAAAATTAAGATTTTTAATGGCTTGTGCCTTGCTGGCTTTTCTTTGGTCTGAAGGAAGTTATGCAAATACTACTCTGGAAAACACGGGTAGTTCCCAGCAACAGCAATATTGGAAGATTAAAGGAAAAGTCTCTGATGAGAAAGGAGAGGCACTGATAGGGGCGACTGTGAAAATTAAGAATGCGACACATGGTACGGTAACCGATGTTAATGGTAATTTTGAGATCGTGCTGCCTCCCGGTGGTGTTCTCATTATAAGTTATATCGGCTATAGAGAACAAGAACTGAAAATCAATTCACAGCGTACCTATGATATTGTATTGAAAGAGGAAACTGCCGGACTTGATGAAGTGGTAGTGACTGCTTTAGGTATTAAACGTGACAGGAAAGCTTTGGGATATGCCGTCAGTGACGTGAAAGGAAAAGAACTCGAAAAAGCGAAAGAGACCAATGTTATAAACGCATTGGCCGGTAAGATTCCGGGATTGGTCATTTCTCAAACGGCTGGTGGTCCTGCCGGAAGTACGAGAGTAATTATTAGAGGTAATACTTCTTTAACTGGTAGCAACCAACCTCTTTATGTAGTAGATGGCGTACCGTTGGATAATTCTAATTTCGGTTCGGCCGGTGCTTATGGAGGATATGATTTGGGAGATGGAATCTCGTCCATCAATCCCGATGATATTGAATCCATGTCTGTGTTGAAAGGTCCTGCTGCTTCTGCTTTGTACGGTAGTCGTGCTGCACATGGAGTTATTCTTATAACGACCAAGAAGGCACAAAAGAATCAGAATCGCAGGGCGATAGGAGTGGAGGTAAACTCAACCGTTACTTTTGAAAAGCAACTTACAGAATATGATGATGTTCAGACAGAATTTGGCCAGGGATGGGATGGAAGAATTAATCTGAATGATGATGATGCAAAATCGGCTTGTGCCAGTTGGGGACCCAGATACGATGAAGGAATTGCTTTTAAGTATTTCGACGGAGTGACTCGTCCTTTTATATACAGGAAAGACAATATAAAGGGATTCTTTAACACAGGTGTTACAGCCACAAATTCTTTGATTCTAAGTTCTGCCAAAGAGAACAATAGCATAAGATTGTCGTATACGAATCTGACTAATAAGGATATTATGCCTAATGCCAAGATAAGCAGGAATACGATTGATTTAAGAACATTCTTTAAGCTTGCAGAGAAACTGGAAGTTGATTTCAAAGTCAATTACGTAAATGAATATGTAAAGAACCGTCCGGCATTAGCAGACTCAAGAACGAATGTAGCTAACAATCTGATGAACCTGGCAGGAAACTTTGATCAGGTATGGTTGAAGGATAATTATATGCATTCGGATGGAACCTACTACGACTGGAACCGAGGAGATGTCTGGAATATCAACCCCTATTGGGTGCAATATGCAATGAAAAATACGACACAGAAAGACCAGTATTTTGCAGTCGCTTCATTTAAATATAGTGTAAATAAGAATCTGTATTTCAAATTGACCGGTGGTGGTGAGAACGTGAACTTCTCATTTATGGATTATATTCCATATTCTACCCCTAGTACTTTATTGGGACAATTACAAAAAAGTACTTTTGAAAATAAGTCTTATAATGTGGAGTTTATAGCTAATTATCAAAATAGCTTCAAACGCTTCAATTATGGAATTACATTAGGAGGGAATGTGTATCACGTAGATAATAAGTCGCATACCATAACAGCTAAAAATATGTCAATGCGTGAGACGGTGGCTCTGCAAAGTTTCCTGCAAAAAGAGATTACTGAAGGTAGCTGGCGTAAAGAGATTAATTCGTTATTTGGAATGGTAAACCTTTCCTGGAAAGATTTATTGTATGCAGATGTGACGTTAAGACGGGATCAGTCGTCCACACTGCCGGTAAACAATAACGTTTATTTTTATCCTTCAGTTGGTGGAAGCTTCTTGTTTTCAGAATTGATTAAGCCGAATCCGATTCTTTCATTTGGTAAATTAAGAGCTTCCTGGGCACAAGTCGGTAGTGATGCAGACCCTTTCATGTTGGATTTGAACTACATTATGACGGATAAAACCTTTGGTAATTATTCTACGGGATATATTAGTACGGGTACTATTCCTAATAAAGATTTGAAACCATCCAAAACCAATTCTTTTGAGATTGGAGTGGATTTGAAGTTTCTGAATAACCGGATCGGACTGGATTTTACTTACTATAAACAAAACAGTAATAACCAGATTATGAATGTTGCCACATCAGTAACATCAGGTTATGGTACCAAACTGATAAATGCAGGGGAAATAGAAAATTCGGGAGTAGAGATTGCATTGAATACGACACCGGTTCAAACGAAAGATTTTTCTTGGGATTTTAATTTTAACTTTTCGAAGAATAGTAACAAAGTGAAGTCCTTGTCAACAGGAATCGAGAGTCTGGAATTGGCAGCTGCCCGTTGGCTGGGAGTAAAAGTACTGGCTGTTCCGGGAGAAGAATACGGAGTAATTATGGGACAGGACTTCTTGAGAAATGAACAGGGAGACGTGATTATCAATGCTGATTCCGGTTTGCCTGAAATAACCAGTGATATGAAAAAGTTAGGGAAAGCAACCTGGGACTGGACAGGGGGACTAACGACTACTTTCAGATATAAGCAATTTACTTTATCGGCAATTTTTGATATTAAAGTAGGAGCAGATATTTATTCTATGACAGCGCGTGGCTTGGCCAAATCAGGTAAAGCAGCATATACTGTAAGGGGACGTGACGAATGGCATAAATCGGAAGAACAGCGTTTGGAAGCTGGAGTTGCTGAAGGAAACTGGCAATCTACCGGTGGGTATGTTGCAGAAGGAGTTGTTAAGCAAGTGGATGCCGCAGGCAATGTATCTTGGGTGAAAAATACCAAAGCGATTGCTCCATACGATTATTGGGGATATATCTGTGATAAGACAGCTTCGCCTTTTATCTATGATAATAGTTACGTCAAGATGCGTGAGTTAACGTTCGGATATACCTTTCCCAAAAAGTTGATAGAGCGTTATGTTGAGTCGTTAAGTGTTTCATTTGTTGCGCGAAATCCTTTTATTATCTATAAGAATGTACCGAATATTGATCCGGACTCAAATTATAATACTTCTGCTATAGGTTTGGAATATGGTTCGTTACCTTCCAGAAGAAGTTTTGGATTGAATGTGAATATTAAATTTTAAATTGTCCGACTATGAAAAGAATATTGAATATAAAGTGGATGCACTCTTTGCTGTTAAGTGTCCTTTTGATGGGATTTAGTAGTTGCATAGACTATGAGGATTTTAATAAAAATCCAGTAGTGGCTACGACTATCGATCCGAACTCACAGTTATCCTACATACAATTATGTATGGGTGGTGATTGGCTGATGGAACAACCGTTTGCCTATTATTATTCAGGTTTTGTTCAACAACTGCAAGGTGACTGGTCGGCAACGCATTTTGGTGGCGAATACCTGATTGATGATGCACAGTTTCAACAACCATGGGAGCGTATTTATACTTGTCATCTGAAAAATCTGGCGGATATTCTTTGGAGAACGGAGGCAGATGTTGAACAGAAAAATATAAATGCGGTGGCCAGGATTCTGAAATGCTACTTTTTTCTTATCCTGACTGATATGTATGGTGATATTCCATATTTTGAGGCAGAGCAGGGGTATATAACAGGAAATGTTACCCCAAAGTTTGATGAGCAGGAACTGATTTATAAAGACATGCATAAAGAACTTTTGGAAGCGGAGGAGCAACTGGATGAAAAAGCTGATAAACTGACCGGTGATATAATTTATAGTGGTGATCTAAAGAAGTGGAGAAAATTTGCCAATACTTTAAACTTTCGTATTGCCATGAGATTGGTTAAAGTAGCTCCGGAGCTTGCAGAAGAATGGGTGACTGCTATTTGTAATATTGAATCGGGTCTTTTGGGAGTTGGAGATGATGCATTAATTCATTATATGGATTTATTGGATTGGGACGAAACGGAGTTCAGGCGTAATGGCTTGGCGCAGTTGTGGCGTAGCCGGGAGAATGCTCCTATGTGTTATTTCTGTACTACGATGTGGGATAAGTTAAAAACGACCAATGATCCCCGTCTGTTGATTTTAGGAAGATGTTATGCCGAAGATTCAACAGATCCATTTTTAAGAACAGATTTGACGGACTTTATTATAGAGAAGGCTCCGAAGCAACTGGAATCAATAGAAGCAATAAAACCGGGATTCTACTGGTGGGATAATTGGCCTGCTGGATTTATGGATGGAGATACGTATTACGGAAAGGAATGTCGTCCACAACTGAACAAGGGATTTATAAAGGGAGATTCTCCGGCCATCTTTATGAGTTATGCAGAAACTGAACTTTTACTGGCAGAAGCAAAACTACGCTGGCCGGCCATCAATGACAGTAAAACAGTAGAGACTCATTATTTAAATGGAGTAAAGGCGGCCATGGGATTACTGAAAAACTTTGATCTGGGAGAAGAAGTCTCCAATACGGAAATGGCCAGTTATCTGTCCCGGAATCCGCTACCATCAGATAAAGATGGACAATTACAGTTTATCAATGAGCAATTATGGATTTTACATTTGATTAATCCGTCAGAAGCTTATTCTAACTGGAGACGTTCGGGATATCCTGTATTGAAACCTTCAACAGAATATGGCGCAGCAGTCAAAGACTCCCGTACTATTCCCAGAAGATTGAAGTACCCGTTATTTGAGCAGACTTATAATCCGACCGGATATTATGAAGCAGTCGGAAGAATGGGAGGAGAAGATAACTGGAATTGTAGAATTTGGTGGGACAAAGAATAAAATACTATGATTATGAAAACATGGAATATTATAAAATCAATTTTCTTTATTAGTATTTATGTACTAATAGCCGCGTGCAATGATGATGCGGCAGAAGAATCTATTTCGGCAGATAATTATCCTCGCATCATTGCGACAAGCCCTACATTACCGATGAAAGGTGAAAATGGGGAATTGGGAAAGCTCAATGTAAAGCAGGGGGAGACAATTACGATAAAGGCTATTTATACTCCTTTTGAATATGCAGAAGCTGTATGGTATGTGGATGGAGTACAAGAGGGAACCGGAGATGAATTTAAATACAGTAATGAGACTCCGGGAATTTATCATTTGAAGTTGGTTGTAAGTACTACCAGCTATGAAACCACTCGGGAAGTGAATCTTAATGTATATTCAACGGGTACTGGCGGAGAGTTTTCTGGTTTTGAAATTCACAAAGGAGTGAATATTGGTAATTGGCTCTCACAAAGTAGTGCAAGAGGAGAAGAAAGGAAGAATAAGTTTAAGGAAACCGATGCTATATTTTTAAGTCAACAGGGATTTGACCATTTGCGGTTACCGGTGGATGAAGAGCAGTTGTTTACAGAATCAGGTGAAGTCGATGAAGAAACTTTGAATCTGATATATAAAACTGCAGATTGGTGCCAATTGTATAATATGAGATTAATTTTTGATTTTCATATACTGCGGTCTCATAATTATGAAGCGGATAATAAACCTCTATGGACTAGTAAGGAAGAGCAGGATAAGTTTGTACGGATGTGGAAAACAATTCATGACAAGCTTCAACAATATCCTGATGATATGTTAGCGTATGAGTTACTGAATGAACCTGTAGCTCCCAGCAGTGATATTTGGAATACGTTAGTGAATCGCCTGATAACAGAATTGCGTGAAGTTGCCCCGGCAAGAATGTTGATAATTGGTTCTAACTTGTGGAATAGCGTGTCTACAATAAGTGATTTGCAGATACCAAGTGAAGATAAAAATATAATGTTGACTTTCCATTATTATGAGCCTTACTTGTTGACTCACTATCATGCTAGTTGGACAGACTTTGCCAATCTTAATTTACCGTTGAATTATCCGGGACTTTTGGTCAGAGATGAAGATTTCAATAATCTTCCTGCCGATCAACAGGAGATTGTGCGTCCCTATAAACAGGAATATACCCGTGAATCTATTTTGAATAACATCAATGTGGCTGTTACGGCTGCTCGGGCAAAGGGAGTGAAATTGTATTGTGGTGAATTTGGTTGCCTGCCTTATTCTAATCTGACTTCACGTTATGCGTGGTATCGTGATTTAGTTTCTATTTTTAATGAGACCGAGATTTCGTATGGTGCATGGGAATACAATGCGATCTTTGGTTTCTGTACTCCTGACGGAGGATTGAAGGATGCCACTTTAGTCGATATATTGTTAGGGAGAGAAGGAGCGGAACTGACTACCATCTATACTGTTGAGGCAGAGGATTGTGAAAAAGGCGGAGGCACTATGATTATAGAAGACAACGCTGCGGCTTCAGGAGGAAAACATGTGAATCATTTTTGGGGAGATTCTAATTTAAAATTTGATGTGACTGTTGAAGAGGCGGGAGTTTATTATTTGAAGATTCGTTATGTTTGTGGTACTGACGTGTGGATTTACTCCCAAGTGAATGGCGGAGTGAAGCAAATGATACCTTGTCCGAACTCCGGAGGTTGGTGGAGTGAATTTACAGATGCAAAGACTGTCGTAAATCTTTCGGCTGGTAAAAACACAATATCTTTCACTCCGGAACCAACGGGAAGTCCTATCCTTGATAAATTTGAGGTTTGTAAAATAAAGAAGTAAGTAGGTATATGGCAAAATATATATTTCTGTTTTTTCTATGGATAGCTGGCTTCGCTTATGGGTGTGGAGATTCGGAGACATCTGTTAATGATGATATCCCTGTGAGTAAGGCTCCTACTTCAATAAAGTTGCCTCATTTGATTAGTGATAACATGGTATTGCAGCAAAACTCAAAAGTAATTTTGTGGGGAGAAGCTACACCTAAATGTACAGTTACAATATCAGCTTCTTGGATAAAGCAGGATATAGTAGTGAATGTTGATGGTAAAGGGCAATGGCAGGCGTCTATTATGACGCCTGCCGGTGGTCCTGAAACGCAGACTCTTTCGTTTGATGATGGTGCTTCCGCCCCATTAATCGTACGGAATATATTGATCGGGGAAGTTTGGATATGTTCCGGACAGTCGAATATGGAGATGCCTTTAGGAGGCTGGGAGGGATGTCCTGTAGATAATATGGAAGAGGCTGTGACAAATGCTGATAAACATTCGGAAATTCGTATGTTGACGGTTGAACGTAACAGTGCAACTGTGTCCCAAAATGAATTGAAAGGAGACTGGCTGGTTGCTTCTTCCGGACAAGTAAAAAGATTTAGTGCTGTTGCTTATTATTTTGCATTGGAGCTACAGGAGAAGTTGAATGTTCCTGTTGGACTGGTGGTTGCTGCCTGGGGTGGTTCTGATATAGAATCATGGCTACCCGGTGGAGATAAATATAATGGTATGCTTTATCCATGTCATAAGTATGCAGCTAAAGGATTTCTGTGGTATCAAGGAGAATCGAATGTCTGGAAATGGTATGAATATCAGAAGAATATGAAAGAGTTGGTAAAATCGTGGCGTTCATTGTGGGAAGGCTCTTTGGGGACGGGTGAAAATATGCCTTTTTATTATGCCGAGATAGCACCGTATGCTTTGCCGGAAGATAATGGAGCCACAGGAATTGTTTCTGCTCTTTTGCGTGAGGTCCAATATGAAGTTCAGAAAGAGATTATGCCGGCTGGTATGGTTTGTACAAATGATTTGGTTGCATTATCAGAGGAGAATCAGATACATCCGGCAAATAAAAAAGGAGTAGGTATGCGTCTGGCACATTTGGCTTTGAACCAAACTTATGAGCATGGTGAAATAATCTCCGCCAGTCCTTCTTTTGAGGGAATGTGTATGGAGGATGGTAGAGTTCTACTAACTTTTAAAAATGTAGGTGGTGGCTGGATGGACATTGATAAGAATAGTGTGCTTCAAAATTTCGAGCTGTCAGATGGAAAAACACTGGTCGATGGATGTTATGTTTTCTATCCGGCATCGGATATATCATTTGGGGATGGTGATGTAGTCACAGTCTCTTCAGATAAGGTTGCTGCTCCTAAGTATATCCGTTATTGTTTCCGTAATTTTATGTTGGGATATATGCGAAACAAGGCGGGATTACCCTTGATTCCTTTTAGGGGTGAGAGCAATATCGGAGGGACTTATATGGTTGAGGTTGAAAGTGGAACTTCAAGCGGCACATCAGTGGCTTTGAGCGATAATCCGTATGCTTCAGGCGAGCGACTTCTTACTAATTTTTATGGAGATGCACGTTTGAACTTGAATTTAGCGGTAGAAGAGGAAGGCTTATATGAATTGAGTGTCTACTATATGAGTGAGCTGGATGCTGCCGTCCGGATTCAAGTAAATGGAGGAGTACAACAGAATCTGAATTGTTCTGCATCCGGTAGTTGGTGGAATAAGTTACAATGTGCAGGAATGACAGTGACACTATCAAAAGGGGAAAATACTATCGTGATAACTCCGGAAGCCAATGGAGGACCTAACCTGGATAAAGTAAATGTTGTAAAGATAGAAAGAAAATGATGAATCAGATTGTTCGAATGAGAGTTACAGTATTATTAATTATAGTTGCGGTGATGTGGACTAACCATACAATATGGGGAAATGTCCGGATGGAGAGTCTACAGTCAAATTTCGAAATTACGAGGGGAGTGAATATTAGCCACTGGCTTTCTCAAAGTAAAGATAGGGGTGAGTTGCGGAAAAGTAAGTTTGGCAGGGACGAAGTAGCTTTTCTTAAAAAGATGGGATTTGATCATTTACGTTTGCCGGTTGATGAAGAACAGTTATTTACTCCTTCAGGGGATATAGATACAGAAACGATGGGATTGATACATCAGGCAATTAGTTGGTGTCGTGAGTTTCAAATGCGGATAATTGTTGATTTTCATATTCTTCGTTCTCATCATTTTGGCAACAATGAGAGACCTCTATGGACAGATCCCATTGAACAGGACAAGTTTATTCATTTGTGGAAACTTATAAATAGGGAATTGGAAAAGTATCCGGAGAGTTTACTGGCATATGAATTATTGAATGAGCCGGTAGCTCCGGAAAATAGGGTTTGGAATGAACTGGCAAAGCGCCTGATAAAGGAGCTACGGGAAGTAGCATCCAAGCGTATGCTTATATTAGGATCTAATTCTTATAATAGTGTTAATACGATAAAAGATTTGCAGATACCTAAGGGTGATCGTAATATCATGTTGACATTCCATTGTTATGAGCCTTATCTATTGACCCATTATCGTGCGTCGTGGACAGACTTTGCCAAACTTGATATGGCATTGACATATCCGGGTGATTTAATTAATGAAAAGGATTTTGAGAAATTGTCTGATGAAGAGAAAAAGATTGTTGCTCCTTATAGAAGAATGTATAGTAAAAGGACCATTGCCCATGAAATAGAACAGGCATTAAAAGTGGCTAAAGATAATGGAGTAAGATTATATTGTGGAGAATTCGGCTGTCTACCGTTTGGAAACCATGCTTCACGTTATAATTGGTATAGAGATTTAATCTCCATATTTCAGAAAAAGAAAGTTGCTTATGCATGCTGGGATTACAAATCTATTTTTGGTTTTTGTAACACGGATAAAACCATAAAAGATGGTGTTCTTCTCGCTATTCTGCAAGGTAAGGATATTAGGGATTGGGAACAAAAAAGTTTGATTGAGGCAGAGAAATGCGAAATGATTGGAAGCTCTCTTTCTATTATAGCCAACCCTTATGCTTCAAATGGTGAGGTGGTGAAGGATTTCTTTGGTAATTGTAGTTTGATCTTTAATGTCGTTACTGAAAATGCTGGTGAGTACTTATTTAAGATACGCTATACGAGCGGAGAAGATGTGGGTCTTAATTTGCAAATAGGGAATTCACGTCAGGTCATCCGTTGTCCGAATACAGGTGGTTGGTATGATAAATTTGAAGAAACAGAAATCTATATCAATTTACCCAAAGGACAAAGTGTCTTGTGTATTACTCCGGGAATGAATGGAGGACCTATTTTGGATAAATTTGAACTGTTTAAAGAAGTCACTGATTAGAAGTAAGGTAATTAATTAAAGAATTCATGTCAATGATGAGAAGAATGAAAAGATGTTGTCTTTTAGTTATATATAATATATTATTAATACCGACTCTGTTATCACAGAATCATTACGAGAATGAAATGGACTGTTTCATTACCGACTTAATGGAGCGGATGACTCTCCGTGAGAAACTCGGACAACTGAACCTGCCTTCGGGCGGTGATCTCGTGACAGGTTCGGTGATGAACGGTGAACTTAGCGATATGATTCGCAAACAGGAAATAGGCGGCTTCTTCAATGTCAAGGGGATCCAGAAAATTAATGCCCTGCAACACCTTGCGGTAGAAGAAAGCCGGTTGAAAATACCTCTACTTGTAGGTGCAGACGTTATCCACGGTTACGAAACTATTTTCCCGATCCCATTGGCGCTTTCTTGCAGTTGGGACACTCTGGCCGTCGAACGTATGGCACGCATCTCTGCCATTGAAGCCAGCGCAGACGGTATTAACTGGACATTCAGCCCGATGGTCGATATTTGTCGTGACGCCCGCTGGGGACGTATCGCAGAAGGGAGTGGGGAAGATCCTTACCTGGGTTCTTTAATGGCTAAAGCGTATGTGCGTGGTTATCAGGGAAACAATATGCAGGGCAACGATGAGATTCTTGCCTGTGTGAAACATTTTGCACTTTATGGAGCGTCTGAATCAGGACGTGATTATAATGTGGTGGATATGAGCCGCCTGCGTATGTATAACGAATATCTGGCTCCTTATAAAGCTGCCGTTGATGCCGGTGTAGGTAGTGTCATGAGTTCTTTTAATATCGTCGACGGTATTCCTGCCACGGCCAATAAATGGTTACTGACCGATCTGCTTCGGGATGAATGGGGCTTCGGGGGACTATTGGTGACAGATTATAATTCGATAGCCGAAATGTCCTCCCACGGCGTCACCCCTCTGAAAGAAGCTTCCATACGTGCTTTGCAGGCAGGGACAGATATGGATATGGTTTCCTGTGGTTTTCTGAACACACTGGAAGAATCCCTGAAAGAAGGAAAAGTGACGGAAGAACAGATAAATGCGGCCTGCCGTCGTGTCCTGGAAGCTAAATATAAATTGGGGTTATTCTCCGATCCGTATAAATATTGTGATACTCTGCGTACCCGGGAAAAACTTTATACGGCCGAACATCGTTCTTCCGCCCGTACGATTGCAACTGAAACTTTTGTTTTGTTGAAGAACGATCATCATCTGCTTCCTTTGGACATAAAAGGAAAGATTGCCCTGATCGGTCCGATGGCAGATGCACGTAATAATATGTGTGGAATGTGGAGTATGACATGTACTCCTTCCCGGCACGGAACGTTACTGGAAGGAATCCGTTCGGCAGCGGGTGATAAGGCTGAAATACTGTACGCGAAAGGCAGTAACATATATTATGATGCAGAAACGGAAAAGGCTGCTACGGGTATTCGGCCGCTTGAACGTGGAGACAACCGGCAGTTATTGGATGAGGCTTTGCGTATAGCTGCCCGTGCTGATGTGATTGTAGCTGCTTTGGGTGAGTGTGCGGAAATGAGTGGTGAATCGGTTTCACGTACCAATCTGGAGATACCCGATGCTCAACAGGACTTATTAAAAGCTCTGGTGAAGACGGGCAAACCTGTCGTACTTCTTTTGTTCACGGGTCGTCCTTTGGTTTTGAACTGGGAGGCTACAAATGTACATTCCATCTTGAATGTCTGGTTTGGAGGTAGTGAAACGGGGGATGCGGTTGCTGACGTACTGTTCGGCAAGGTAGCTCCAAGCGGTAAATTGACAACGACTTTCCCGCGTTCGGTGGGACAGTTACCATTATTCTACAATCATCTGAATACCGGTCGTCCTGATCCTGACAATCGTATATTTAATCGTTATGCCAGCAATTATCTGGATGAGAGTAATGAGCCTCTGTATCCGTTCGGATATGGTTTGAGTTATACAGACTTTGTTTATAGTGATCTTCAGATTAGTTCGGAAACTTTACCTAAAAACGGTGAGTTAACGGTTTCTGTGACTGTTACCAATAAAGGAAACTACGACGGTTACGAGACAGTGCAGCTATATCTTCGTGATATATATGCAGAGATTGCCCGTCCGTTGAAGGAGTTGAAAGGTTTTGAACGTATTTTCCTGAAGAGTGGTGAAAGTCGTGACATTAACTTCGTTATCACGGAAAATGATCTGAAATTCTATAATTCCGGTTTGGAATATATCTATGAACCAGGAGAATTTGATGTCATGGTAGGATCGAACTTCCGTGATGTACAAACCAAGCGGTTTAAGGTTGAATGACCTTAAATCGCTTTTCTTCTCATTACTACCAGCAGATCAAATCGTTTTTGTGACGGAGTGCCAACCTCAATTTCTTTTGGAGGAAATTGTTTGTCGAACTCATTAGCAGCAGATCTATCAATCTGATATATTTCATCTTCTATATAACGGCCTTTTGCATTGGCTAAAGCATTATCATATAATTCACAAACATGAAGAGCAGTAGCATACATATTATCTTCAGTGCGAATCCCTAATGTTTCGGCAGGAATGAATCCTTGTCGGAGATAATAATCCGGGTCACCACAAAGTAAAATAGCACGAAATCCCATTTCGGAAGCTAATTTTTTGGTAAGTGCAATCATTTTTCCTCCGATACCCTGCTGTTGGTATTCGGGGAGAACAGAAATGGGACCCAGGCTCAAAACCTCATATTGGTTACCGTCATCTGCCATGATAAATGATTTGAGGCAGACAACATTACCGACAATCTTGTTATTATGTTCTGCAACAATATCGAGCTCCGGCACAAACTTAGGATGATTACGCATAATATGAAGGAGGTAATGTTCGTCACATCCCGGAGAATAATGATTCCAGAATGCTTCCCGTGTAATGTTTTCGGTTTCATGATAATCCGAAGATTGCTCAATTCTAAGTTTTATATCCATATTGTTTCAAATATATAGTTGCACAAATATAAAGAACAAAATCCGAATACCTAACTCTTTTAAAGATGAATCTATACATTATAGCAAGATGAGACAAAAACTCCCGATACTAAGTCTGGATATACTGGTATCAGGAGTTTTTTATATATTCATTCATCAAGATTGCGGAGAATCAGACCTGTTCATGTTTTGCGTGTACAAGCTATCTATAATGCCGTCGGACAGTCCGATGGTAGGTACAATAATTCCGGTAGCTTTTACATGAGTAGCTATCTCGAGAAATATTTCTGCAGCAGGAACAATAACATCGGCCCGGTCCGGTTTCAACTTATATTGCTTAATACGTTGTTCGGTAGAGAGGGCTTTCAATGTTTCATATATATCTTGCAGTGATTCGATGGGTAGGAGAGACGCTTTTTTATCTTTCTTGTCCGCTAAACGAAATAACTTATTAATATTTCCTCCCGAACCGATGATACTGATAGGGGCATACTCTGTGGCAAGCCCTATCAGATCAGTGCGCAAAGCTTCCTTTTCTTCTTCCTTTACCATGCCGCTAAGCATACGTACCGTACCTATATTATATGAACGGGAATTTTTCAGTTCACCGTTGCTGATAAGATTGATTTCCGTACTACCACCTCCCACATCTGCATATAGGTAATTTTGCCCTGAAGCAAATAACTGTTCGATATGATTGTCGTAAACAATATGCGCTTCTTCCTGCCCGTCGATGATTTCTACACGGATACCCGTCTTTTTGACGATCTGTTGAACGATATCCTTGCCATTACGTGCATCACGCATGGCAGAGGTGGCGCACGCACGATAGTCTACCACATCATATATCTTCATTAACTGTTTGTAGGCTTTCATCAGCCGAATCAGTTTTTTCTCTTTTTCTGCAGAGATAACCCCCACAGTAAAGGCGTCTTCTCCCAACCGTAACGGAATACGGATGAGCTGCACCTTACTCATTAATTCGGGCGCATTCTCCTCGTTTACACATTTTATCAGCAGTCGTACCGCATTAGAGCCTATATCTATTGCTGCATAATTAACTTTTTTCATACTTATCATAATGTATTCTTGTATTCGTTATATAATTCTTCTTGTGAGCGGAATGGGACACTGTTTTCTTCCCGTTCTTTTTCCCGATTCTCACCTGTACCATCTACAATTCTTTCTTTTGCCGTATCCCGGAATCCGTAGCAGACAATTCGTTTTAAATCTGCCTGAATTTCTTTATCATAGACCGGTGCCGCCACCTCAATACGATTATCCAGGTTGCGAGGCATCCAGTCGGCAGAACCAATGTAGTATTTTTCTTCTCCACCATTGGCGAAGATGAAAATGCGCGAATGTTCGAGATAACGGTCGATAATACCATTGATGTGTATATTCTCGCTGATACCCGGAACGCCTGTCACTAAAGAACAGTTACCGCGTACTACCAGTTCCACTTGAACACCCGCTGTTGAGGCTTCGTATAGCTTTTCAACAAGTGCACGGTCAGTAATATGATTTACTTTAGCAAGGATATAAGCCTCTTTTCCCTGTTCCTTATTTTTTATCTCCTTGTTGATAAGCGCAATGAATCGTTTACGCATATCATTGGGAGAAACGAGCAATTCTTTGAAATCAACAGGAGTATAAGGCTTTTCGATAAAATCGAATACGGCATTGACTTCCCGGACAATGGGACGGTGAGCAGTCATAATGGTATAGTCAGTATACATGCGTGCATTTCCTTCATGGAAATTTCCTGTACTGATGCAGGCGATATCACCGTGCCGAGTGCCGATATGCAGCAATTTAGAATGGATTTTCAAACCCTCTACTCCGAAAATAACATGAATCCCCGCATCCTGCATTTTCTTGCTCCAGTTGATATTAGACGCTTCATCAAAACGTGCCAACAGTTCGATAACTACTGTGACTTTTTTCCCGTTTCTGGCTGCACAGATTAAAGCTTTTATCACTTTGGACTCTTTAGCCAAGCGATAAAGCGTCATCTTGATGCTTTTTACTTCTTTACTGATAGCGGCTTCGCGTAATACACGGATAAAAGTATCGAAGCTATGATAAGGATAATGTAAAGAACGATCTTTCCGACGAATCAAAGTGAGCAGACTTTCCATGCCATTCAGTTCAGGCTTGAAAATAGGTTCCCAAACAGGATATTTCAGTTCATGATGACCGCAAACCGGAAATTTCATCAAATCCTTGAAATTGTGATAGCGTCCTCCGGCTACACGCGTGTCATTCTTATCCACGTTCAGGCGACCGGCCAACTTTTTCAGCAAGTCTTTAGGAATTTGTTCGTCATAGACGAAACGGATCGGTTCCCCTTTTTTCCGGCTTTTCACACCTTTGGAAATCTTCTGGAGTACCCCTGTCCGTAAATCACTGTCGATCTCCATTTCAGCATCTTTCGTGAATTTGAAAGTGTACGCTTCATAATCTGTATACTTCATACCGACGAAAATCATCGGCAAACAGTAACGGATCACGTCGTCAAGAAACATGAGATATGTTTTTCCATCTGAATCAGGCAATTGAATAAAACGGCCGAAGTCTTCGGTCGGTAGTTCAATCACTGCATAGTCTTTCTCCTTTATCTTTCCCGTTTCATCTTTGCGTAGCAGACGGATGGCAAGGTAAATATCCTCGTCTGTCTGATCGTCCAGCGGGCGGGTTCCATTGAGGAAAAGCGGGTTGGTAGAACCGTTTAGTTTGTTGCGATAGAAAGAAGTGACGAATGCTTTCTGTTCGTCTGTCATTTCCGTATCTTTGATGACGTAGATATTCTCTTTCTTCAATTCCTCCATAATGGAAGCGAATGTTTCCTCAAACTGCTTGTAGTAACGATTGTGCAGCTTCCCTATTTGTTTCAGAGTGCAGGCGGCAGTTTCTTGTTCTGCCTGTATGTTTTTATCAGCATATTCAATAATCCGGTTCAGAGTAGCTACACGGACACGAAAGAACTCATCCAGGTTATTTGAATAAATCCCAAGAAAAGTGAGCCGTTCCAATAGTGGCACTTCGGAGCGGGCAGCTTCCAGCAGAATACGTTGGTTGAAGTACATCCAACTGATGTCACGCTCTACATAAGGGTATTTCTTTTTTATTTCGCTTTGTTTCATTGTGAAAAAGGAACTGTTTAAAATTTCTGCAAAAATATCAATGTGAGATGTAATCGTCATAACGATATTATTACGAACTTATTACAATGTTTATTTGTTATTTTTATATATCAGTAGAAACACTTATATTCGCAAAAGTATTGGAACAGACTCGGTTAAAAAATATAGAATTTATGAAAACAATGAATTATTCCCTTATTCGCATTCTCTTCGCACTTGTGATTGGATTGGTACTCGTGATTTGGCCCAATGCGGCTGCCAGCTATATTGTCATTACGGTAGGTGTTGCCTTCTTGATTCCCGGTGTTATCAGCCTTTTTGGCTATTTCGGCCGGAAAAGACCGGAAGGTGAAGCAGCTCCCCGTTTTCCGATAGAAGGAATCGGTAGCTTATTATTCGGACTTTGGCTGATTGTGATGCCTGAATTCTTTGCAGACGTTCTGATGTTTTTATTGGGATTTATCCTGATTATGGGAGGAGTGCAACAGATTGCTTCTTTGTCGATGGCTCGTCGGTGGATGCCCGTTCCGGGAGCTTTTTATCTGATTCCTTCGCTGATTCTTATTGCGGGTATTATCGCTTTGTTCAATCCGACAGGAGCGCGTAATACTGCATTTATAATAATTGGTATCAGCAGTTTGGTTTATTCTCTTTCCGAATTGATAAACTGGTTCAAGTTTGCCCGTCGCCGCCCGAAGGCTCCGGTTATGCATGACGATGATGATATTGAAGACGCAAAGATTATCGAATAAAAAAAAGAAGAGGATTGCTTCACAGCACTCCTCCCCGCAAACTTAAAACAACCAACAAAAGAAATAGATAATTTTTTTCTATCTCACAAATAACAGTTCCCTGTATTTTGGAAGCGTCCACATCTGATTGTCAACAATCAGTTCCAACTTGTCGATGTGATAACGGATTTCTTCCAGTGCCGGGACAATCGTGTCGTGGTAGGCAATGGCTTTTTCCCGTTCGCTTTCTATCTTGTTTGCAACCTTACGAGCCTCAATCATTGCATCTACATGCTCCTTGATGAAAGCTGTACGGTCGGCAATCTCTTCAATAAGCTCCAGGTTCTTAGCTGACAATTTCGCTGCCTTTTCTGCCGGGAAAAGAGATTGCATCTTATAGACATTATTAATTAAGTCCGTCTGGTATTGAGTGGCAACCGGAATGATATGATTCATTGCCAAGTCACCTAATACACGTGCCTCAATCTGAATCTTCTTCGTATAAGTTTCCCATTTCACTTCGTTACGGGCTTCCAGTTCTTTCTTGGTCATTACACCGGTAGCTTCGAACATGGCAATTGTTTCCGGTTTCAGGTAATTGTCGAAGATAACAGGAACACTGGTTTCACAATCCAGTCCACGACGGGCAGCTTCTTTCTTCCATTCGTCACTGTAACCGTTACCGTCGAAATGAATGGCTTTACATTCTTTGATATATCTGCGGATGATTTCAAGAATGGCGGAAACTTTGGGTTCTCCCTTTTCAATCAACGCATCCACGTCCTTTTTAAACTTCACCAATTGATTTGCTACGGCCGAGTTCAATGCAATCATGGCAGAAGCACAGTTTGCTTCGGAACCTACGGCACGGAATTCAAAGCGGTTGCCTGTGAAAGCAAATGGAGAAGTACGGTTACGGTCTGTATTATCGATCAGTAATTCAGGAATCTGTGGAATATCCAACTTCATTCCCTGTTTACCGCTAAGGCTGATTAAATCATCTTTCGTACTGTTTTCGATATGATCCAATACCTGCGACAACTGTTTTCCAAGGAAAGAGGAGATAATTGCAGGAGGTGCCTCATTCGCTCCCAGACGGTGGGCGTTGGTAGCACTGGAGATAGAAGCTTTCAGTAGTCCGTTATGATGATAAACTGCCATCAATGTATTGACAACGAATGTAACAAAACGCAGATTGTCTTCCGGAGTCTTGCCCGGTCCCATCAATAAGATACCTGTATCAGTGCCCAAAGACCAGTTGTTGTGTTTACCCGAACCATTGACACCTTTGAATGGCTTTTCATGAAGCAGTACGCGGAAACCGTGGCGACGGCTCACCTTACGCATCAATGACATAATCAGCAAGTTATGGTCGTTGGCCAAGTTACATTCTTCAAAGATGGGAGCCAGCTCAAACTGGTTTGGAGCAACTTCGTTGTGACGGGTCTTGACAGGAATACCCAGTTTCAGAGCTTCAATTTCAAGGTCTTTCATGAAGGCAGCCACACGGGTGGGAATAGCACCGAAGTAGTGGTCTTCCAACTGTTGGTTCTTGGCACTGTCATGTCCCATCAAAGTACGTCCGGTCAGCAATAAGTCCGGACGTGCGGCATATAAACCTTCGTCCACCAGGAAATATTCCTGTTCCCAGCCTAGATAAGCAACCACTTTCTTAACTTCCGGATTGAAATAATGACATACGTCTACGGCTGCTTTATCTACGGCGCGTAAAGCCTTCAATAAAGGCGCTTTATAGTCGAGAGCCTCACCGGTATATGCGATAAACACGGTCGGGATGCAAAGCGTATCATCTACAATAAAAGCAGGTGATGAAGGATCCCAGGCACTGTAACCACGCGCTTCGAATGTATTGCGGATTCCGCCATTCGGGAAAGAAGAAGCATCCGGTTCCTGCTGCACAAGCAGTTTGCCTGTAAATTCTTCCATCATGCCACCTTTACCGTCATGTTCGACGAAAGCATCGTGCTTTTCTGCCGTGCCCTCGGTCAGCGGTGCAAACCAGTGTGTGTAATGAGTGACACCCATTTCGATAGCCCATTTCTTCATGCCGGCAGCTACCTCGTCGGCAATGCTGCGATCTAGCGGAGCACCGTTGTCAATTGCATCAATCAGTGCATTGTATACCTTACTGGGAAGGTATTTGAACATTTTTTCCTTATTGAATACATACTTTCCGAAGTATTCCGAAGGACGTTCGGCAGGGGTTGCTACCTCAACAGCTTTCTTTTTGAAAGCTGTCTCTACTACTCTGAATCTAAGTTTTGACATAATACCTGATTTGATTTGTTGTTAAATATGTTAGAGTTTCTCTGTTTTAACTGTTGTATGCGGATTCTCCATGTTCATAGATGTCAAGTCCCTCTTCTTCCACCCGTCTGTCGACGCGGATACCGATGAGTGAATCCACCATTTTGTAAAGAACAAAAGTGATGACCGCACTGAATAAGATAGAGACTACTGTTGCGACAATCTGCACCCACAACTGATGCCAGTCACCATAAAGAGCTCCTTCTACGCCGCCTTCACCAGTGATATATTGAGTGGCAAAGACTCCGGTAAGGATAGAACCTACGATACCACCGATTCCGTGTACCCCGAACGCGTCGAGTGCGTCGTCGTATTTGAATTTGGGCTTCACTACCGCTACCATGAAAAAGCAGATAACCGGAGTAATCAGACCGATAAAGAAAGCACCCAATAAACCTACCGTACCCGCTGCCGGGGTAATGGCAACCAATCCGGCCACTGCGCCTGTACATGCACCTACCGTTGTCGGTTTTTTATTGCAGAACCAGTCGATAAGCATCCAAGTGACTGCTGCAACAGCTGTGGCAATATGCGTTACCATGAAAGCGTTGGCTGCAAGTCCGTCGGCAGCCAAGCCACTTCCTGCATTGAATCCAAACCATCCCAGCCACAGGAAAGACGTTCCCATGAATACGAAGGTGATGTTATGCGGAGTAATCGGGTGACCGATCCGGTAATCCTCTCTTTTCCCCAGCATGATCGCCATAACAAGGGCTGAAATTCCGGCATTGATATGCACTACCGTACCACCGGCAAAATCGATGGCTCCCATTTGCTGAAGGAATCCGCCTCCCCATACCCAATGTGCCATCGGGAAGTAAGCCAATATTACCCAGAGGATAATAAATACCATGTATCCGGAGAATTTGATTCTTTCGGCAAATGCTCCCAGGATAAGTGCAGGCGTGATGATGGCGAACATACATTGGAACATGACGAATGTCAGTTCGGGAATATCCCCGGTAGTTAACGTATTGATGGTGATTCCGTGGAGGAATGCTTTGTCGAATCCTCCTATAATGGCTCCCAACGGATTGCCTGATTCCATAAAACTGGTACCGAATGCCCAACTATAGCCGAAAGCGACCCATAATATACTGACTACACCGACAATGAGTAATGTCTGCATGATGATACTCAATATATTTTTCTGGCGTACCAATCCGCCATAGAACAATGCGATACCGGGAATACTCATTAATAAAACGAGAATGGTAGCTACGATAAGCCAAGCTGTGTTGCCGCTGTTGAGAACAGGAGTTTCTTCTACAATTGTTATCTCTTCTGATAACTTTACAGTGTCTTGTGCATAAGCACTGGGAGCAAATAAACAGGCCATAATGATGGCTGCTATGATTCCAATTTTGGAAATGGCATATATAATATGTCTACTCATGATGATTTTACATTATTAGTTATACGGATAGCTGTTGGGGAGAAAGAGTTATCTTTCTTGTTCTGCGTTGTAGAGTGCGATATCTCCTCTCTCGCCGGTACGGATGCGGATGGCGTCTTCAATAGGAATAACGAAAATACGTCCGTCTCCGATTTCTCCCGTGTGTGCGGATTTTAGAATAGCTTGTACGGTCTTTTCTGCATTCTTGTCGCGTACTATAATAGAGATCAAGATACGTTCGATAGAACTTGTGTCGTACATAACACCGCGATAGATACGGGCTTCCCGGGCTTTTCCGATGCCTCTTACGTCGTAGTAAGAGAACCATTCGATGTCCGCTTCGAGGAGAGCTGTTTTCACGTCCTCGAATTTGGTTTTACGGATAATAGCTTCAATCTTTTTCATATACCTTAAATATTAGTGTTGACCTGTAAAAGAAAGAGGTATAGGGTGTGGCAGCCATAGTAGGTTACCATACAACAAACCGATAAAATCTAAACTCTAACTACCTGATCCCTATACGCTCTTTGATATTCTAAATTCTCTCTCTTAAAAACTTAATCCGAATGCGAAGTAGGCTCCTTCTGTCCGTGGATTGACAGATACCTTGGCAAATGCCGGAACGGAGAAGGAATCTGTGATTTTGATATCCTTGGAAGCTCCGAGACTTACATCTGATACGCAGAAACCACTTGTATAGCCATTGTAGAAAGTTGTCTCCCAAGGAACCATACCTAAATCTACTGCCCAGTCGAGACCTCCCAATTTGAATGGTGCGCTAAGTGCGAGGTAAGAAGAATAAGCTCTTTTGCCATTTTCTTTCACGCCGTCGGCACCTGCAAAATTTGTATACCAGTTGACTGCCAGTGGTCCGAAGTCATATCCGACTTGTGCTTCAAATACATGAGCTGTTGAATGAGCTCCGTATTTAAAATACTTGTTAGTTGCTACTTGGGTATTAAACCAATAATCCGTCACTGAAACGCTAAAACCACCCGTCGAATAACCGAGAGTTAAATCGAACTCTTTCGTATCTGTCGATTCGAACCCTACCGATCCCCATGCTCCGAGTGAGAAACCTTTGTAAGCGATTCCCAATGAAGGCTGAATACTAACTCCGCCTAAATCCTGGCCACGCCAGATGTAACCACTCACCAGATCGGCTCCAACGGAAGCTTCCACTTTATCTTGCGCCAACATTGCGGATGGAGCAAACCCTGTCAGTAATAATGCTACTATTATTACTCCCCATTTTTTGTTAATCGTCGTTTTCATCGTCTTTTTACCTTTAAGTTAGAAAAATGTGGATGTACGGTCCATGTATATAGTAGCGCGCGAAATACTATCTTATAGCCAGTTTTTTATTCTTCTCATTGCTTCGATACAGTCGTTACGTTCGCCAAAGGCAGTCAGGCGGATATATCCTTCACCGCTTGGTCCGAAGCCTACACCGGGGGTACCGACTACATTGGCTTCATACAACATCTGTTCGAAGAATCGCCATGACGAAAGCCCGTTCGGAGTTTTCACCCACAAGTAGGGAGCGTTGACTCCTCCATACACTTTCAGTCCTGTGGCTTCCAATCCCTCTTTCATAATTTTGGCGTTGGTCATATAATAGCCGATTGTTTCTTTAATCTGTGCTTTGCCTTCTGCACTGTAAACGGCTTCTGCTGCCCGTTGGGTAATGTAAGAAGTACCGTTGAACTTGGTGCACTGGCGGCGGTTCCACAATCTGTTGAGTGGGATGCGGTCTCCTTCCAATGTGGCGGCAGTAAGCTCTTTCGGAACTACGGTATATCCGCAGCGTACTCCGGTAAATCCTGCCGTTTTTGAAAAACTACGGAATTCGATTGCACACTTTTTAGCTCCCTTAATCTCATAGATAGAGTGGGGGACATTCTCGTCCTGGATATATGCTTCATAAGCGGCATCGAACAGAATCAATGTATCGTTTGCCAATGCATAGTCCACCCATTTCTTCAGTTCCGGTTTGGTTAAGGTCGTTCCTGTCGGGTTGTTCGGATAGCAGAGATAAACAATGTCTATCCGTTTGTCCGGAATTTCTGGAATAAAGTTGTTCTCACTTGTGCAAGGCATATAAGTAACATTACTCCATTTGCCCGTCTCTTCTTCTAACACTCCGGCGCGTCCGCACATGACATTGCTGTCTATATAAACCGGATAGATGGGATCTGTAACACCTACGCTATTGTCATGGCGAAGAATATCACCTATATTTCCGGTATCGCTTTTGGCACCGTCACTGACAAATATCTCGGATGCCGAGAAGTGAATCCCACGTGGAATAAAGTCATTTTTTATAATTGCTTCAATCAGAAAATCATATCCCTGTTCAGGACCATATCCGCGGAATGTATCTTTGCCGGACAGCTCTTCTACCGCTTTGTGCATGGCTTCGATACATGCTTTCGGAAGCGGTTGGGTGACATCACCGATACCCAACCGGATAATATCCTGTTTAGGATGTGTTATCTTGAAGGTATTTACCTTTTTCGCTATGTCCGAGAATAAATAGCTTCCCGGTAACTTCAAAAAATGTTCGTTTACTAATGCCATCTTGTTATTGTTTTAAGTTCTGCAAAATCTAATACTCAATACCTGATACTTAATACTTTTTTAATACTTATCCTCAATCTCCCCATCGAAAACTTTGGTTGCCGGTCCGGTCATTAATATATGCCCGGAGATTTCATCCCATTCAATGGTGACTGTCCCTCCATCCATGATTATATCGCTTTTTCTTCCTGTAAGTCCGTTGATGAAGGCGGCTACTGCTGTGGCACAAGCACCTGTTCCGCAAGCTTGAGTGATTCCCGATCCTCTTTCCCATACCCTCATCCGTATGGTGTCTTTGCTGACAATCTGTGCAAACTCCACATTAGTTCTATCGGGAAAAAGAGGATGATTCTCCAGTTCAGGACCGATTTCCGGTAAATTAATCCGGGTGATATCCTCAATAAATGTGACGAGATGCGGATTGCCCATTGATACTTTGGTTGACCGGAAAGGATACTTTCCTCCCCACTGAATCTCTTCTGTTTCCAATGGGCTACCCATATCTACGGTGACTGCACTGACTGTTTTTCCCTCTACATGCAGTTTCAGAATTTTTATTCCTGATCGTGTATCCAGCGTAATTTCTGTTTTGTCAGTCAAGCCGTATTCATATACATATTTGCCTACACAACGGCTTCCGTTGCCACACATCAGAGCTTCCGAACCGTCCGCATTGAAAATACGCATGCTGAAATCCGCTTTATCAGAGACACCAATCAATATAAGTCCATCACTTCCGATTCCTGTATGAAACTTGCTCCATTCGATTGCCTTCTTTGCAGGGTCGGCTATCGGATATTGGGTTGTGTCTACATATATGTAGTCATTTCCCGCTCCATGCATTTTTGTGAACTTAATCTTTGTTGTCATTTTGATTGATATTTATTGGTTGTTGTAACCTTTTGTTTTATTACAATGCAAAGGTATGACTTTTTGCTTTATATTTTGCTAAAAAGTATATCTAATATCTATTTATTTTCTCCAAACTTATAATCACTTTATATACGGCTGTATTTAGTTATAATTTGAAATTATACCTATTTATATATTAATAAACTGTTATTTGGGTGAATTGTTTTGCATATTCTTCCATAATATATGAAGAATATTTAGCCTTGATAATCGGTGAAATCAGCAATAAAAACAAGAAATATATCCTTTTCCTTTTGACGATATGAAAGTGAAAATCCCTATTTATCTATCATATTGCTCGCCGGATATTCTGAAGAACCTTTTTCTGTATTCATTGTTTTAGCACTATCATTAATATAAAAACGTAGAGACATGAATATAGAGAAACAATTAGAAACAGCAGTTAAGACCAACCATTTGGTGTTGGTAGTATTTTATGCCGACTGGTCACCTCATTATGAGTGGATAGGTCCTGTACTTCGGACTTACGAAAAGAGAACTGTAGAATTGATAAGAGTGAATGCTGAAGAAAATAGAACAATAGCCGATGCGCATAATGTAGAAACAGTGCCCGCCTTTCTTTTATTGCATAAGGGACATGAATTATGGAGACAGGTAGGAGAGCTTACGGTAGGAGAGTTGAAAGAGGTATTAGATGATTTCCAGTAAATCGTTTGTAATCTTTTATTGGCATATATGGAAATGACCTTTTCCTTTTCAAATGAAAAAAATGAGTGCTCTTAATATGCTGGTATTTAGTTTGTTATGAAAGCTCATTTTTCCTTTTAAAGAAACGGGTGGTTGTACTAAATCCCGCATACGTAATAGCTAAAGTTTGCTATCTGTATGCGGGATTTAGTACAACCACCCGTTTCTTTAAAGACGGATATTAAATAGTTTACTTTGTAATGATTTTATCTTATTGATGTTTTTTCAGTTCTTCTTGTAAGATGACTGGTTCGTTGGTGGTAATGAAATCTACTTTCTGTTCGATCAGCGATTTCATATCTTCCACTTCGTCCACAGTCCACACATTTACTTTCAAGCCGAGTTCATGAGCTTCTTTGATCCATTCGGGGTGTTTCTTAATCACTCCCATGTGATAATCAAGACCGGCAGCACCGAGTTCCTTTAATTCTTTGGGAGACAGTTCTCCGTTAAGGTAAAATACCGGAGTACCGGCAGGAGCCAGGCGGATAAACTCTTTCATGGCATGCAGGGAGAACGTGATATATTCCATGCGGTTTTCCAGTCCCATTTTCTTCACCATGGCAAGGATTCCCTGTACGGCTTTGGTTTCACGTTTCTTATTGCTATGTGCTTTCAGTTCGAGAATCAGTCGGGTATTACAGTTTTTCCCGGCTTCCAGATATTGTTCCAGGCTGGGTAAGTTTTCTCCGTTGGATAATTTAAGTCCGGTCAGTGCGTCACCTTTGGAATACTCCATCGGTCTCATCTTGTATACAGGATCATGGTTGACCACCAACTTGTTATCCTTAGCGATCCATACGTCAAATTCTGAACCGTAACAACCGATGGAATCTGCTTTTAGAAGTGATGAAATACTGTTTTGTGATGATCCCGGAGTTTTCCAGAATCCACGGTGGGCTATCACTTTTGTCTGTGCCTGCATACAGCAAGCAACCATTAGAAGGGCAGATGCCATCATCATTTTTTTTAAATTCATTTGTTTGGTCTTTTAAAAGTTTGATAGATTTAATTGGGTTTGGCCTCAAAATTATAAAAAAGAAAACGCAAATCAGACAATAATATGCTAATCTGCGTTAATCCTTGGGATTTTAAAATAGAAATGCTACAAAAGAATAACAGAATTTGCTCTTTCCGTTATTTCTATCAGTTAAGTATAGGCCTCTTCGTGTATTCCTCTCACCGCACGTCCGCTAGGTTCATTCAGATTCCTGAAAGCAATATCCCACGCCAGCGCTTCTGCTGTGGAACAGGCCACACTGGGAACACTGGGTACGGTGCGTGCTGCACTTTCACTGGGGAAATGCTCTTCAAAGATACTACGATAATAGTATTCTTCCTTGTTTTGCGGAGTATGGATGGGGAAGCGTTCGGCAGCATGTTCCATTTGCTCATCGCTAACGGCAGCTGCTGTGATTTCTCTCAAAGTATCGATCCATGAATATCCCACACCGTCACTGAACTGTTCTTTTTGTCTCCATGCCACACTTTCCGGTAACATATCGGCAAAGGCTTCGCGAACAATCCGTTTCTCAATTTCCTTTCCGGGGCACATTTTAGCTTTCGGATTCAGGTTCATGGCTACGTCGAGGAATTCTTTATCAAGGAAAGGAACACGTCCCTCTACGCCCCATGCTGATAGACTTTTGTTGGCACGAAGACAATCGTACATGTGTAACTTTGAAAGTTTACGTACCGTTTCTTCGTGGAATGCCTGTGGAGTGGGAGCTTTGTGGAAGTATAGATACCCTCCGAAAACTTCATCGGCACCTTCACCGCTCAACACCATTTTAATCCCCATCGATTTGATGACACGTGCCAGTAGGTACATGGGAGTAGAAGCGCGTACCGTGGTTACATCGTATGTCTCGATGAAATAAATGACATCACGCAGGGCATCCAGACCTTCCTGAACAGTATAGTTTATTTCGTGATGGACAGTACCGATATATTCAGCCACTTCACGTGCTTTAATTAAATCGGGAGCACCTTTTAATCCGATAGCGAAGGAGTGGAGTTGAGGCCACCACGCATCACTCGCTCCATCTGTTTCTATACGCTTTGCCGCATATTTTTTGGCAATAGCGGAGATAACAGAACTGTCCAGTCCACCCGAAAGAAGCACTCCATAAGGTACGTCACTCATTAACTGACGATGTATGGCATCTTCTAATGCTGTTTTTACATCACTGGTTTGTGCGTCATTGTCTTTGACGGCTTCATAAGCTGTCCAGTCGCGTGAATACCAACGTTTCATTTTTCCCTCTTTGCTATGGAAATAATGTCCGGGAAGGAATACTTCATATTCGTCGCAAAATCCTTCAAGTGCTTTCAGTTCGCTGCCGAAGTAGATTCTTCCTTCTTTATCTTTCCCTATATATAAAGGAATAACCCCTATCGGATCACGGGCAATCAGAAATTCATCCTTTTCTTCATCATAAAGAACAAAAGCAAAGATACCGCTAATATCTTCCAGAAAGTGGATGCCTTTCTCTTTGTAAAGAGCAAGAATGACCTCACAGTCACTTCCTGTCTGAAAGTTATATTTTCCGGTGTATTGAGCACGAATGTCCCGGTGGTTGTAGATCTCACCGTTTACAGCAAGCACCTGTTTACGATCAGGAGAGTATAACGGTTGTCCGCCGCTCTGCGGGTCGACGATTGACAGGCGTTCGTGTGCCAGGATGGCACTTCCACCTACATAGATTCCACTCCAGTCCGGTCCGCGATGACGGATTTTCTGGGCCATCTTCAGTGCTTTATCTCTTAGTTCTTTCGTTTGAACCTTTATGTTGAGTATACCTGCTATTCCACACATAACTTTAAGTTTTTGGGGGTGATGTAATATGTTGATTGTTTACACTTTCGTCAAGTAAGTGTCTATTTCTGCAGCCGCTTTTCGTCCTCCTGCCATGGCACGTACGACGAGGCTGGCTCCTGTATCCGCATCTCCGGCAAGGAATACATTTTCGGCAAACTTCGGCTGTTCCGGTTTCAGGAATCCCATCGCCAGTAATACCATGTCCGCTTCGATGACTTCCTTCTTTCCTGTCGGTTTCATCGTGGAACGTCCGCCATCTGTTGCCGGAATCCATTCCACTTCTTCCACTTCTACGCCTGTCACTTTTCCATTCTTTCCGAGAAACTGATTGGAAGCCAGACACCAACGGCGTGTACAACCTTCTTCATGGCTGGAAGTCGTTTTGAAGACTACCGGCCATTGAGGCCATGGGGTAGCCGGATTGTATCCGACAGGAGGTTTCGGCATGATCTCTATTTGAGTGACACTGACGGCTCCTTGTCGCACGCTGGTTCCGATACAGTCGGAACCGGTATCACCGCCACCTATCACGAGAACCTTTTTGCCTTTGGCATTTACCAACTTGTCTTTCGGGAAAGTCTGTCCTGCCAGAATCCTGTTCTGTTGTGCCAGCATTTCGAGTGCGAAATGAATCCCTTTCAGTTCACGTCCCGGAATACTCAAGTCACGTGCTGCCGGTGTTCCGGTACAGATGCAGTAAGCATCGAATCCTTCCGGTAAATGATTGACATCTATTTCTACTCCCATCTCAAACAGGATTCCTTCTGCGGCTAATATCTTCATCCGTCGGTCGATTACATTCTTGTCCAGTTTGAAATTAGGGATACCAAATCGCAGTAATCCTCCGGGAGCTTCATCCTTATCGAATAGAGTAACGCTATATCCTTTTAGATTTAACTGATTGGCAACTACCAGTCCGGCAGGACCTGCACCAATCACCGCTACTTTCTTTCCGTTTCTTTCCGGAGTCTTTACCTGTATATATCCTTCACGAAAAGCCGCTTCCACGATTGCCGCCTCATTTTCACGAATAGTTACCGGCTGATCGCACGAAAGTTTCAACACGCATGATTTCTCGCAAAGGGCAGGACAGATACGTCCTGTAAATTCCGGAAAATCGCAAGTAGACGACAACACCTCGTAAGCCTCTTTCCATTTCCCCCTGTACAATGCATCCTGCCATTCCGGTTGTTTATTCCCTATCGGACATGCCCAATGACAGAAAGGTACCCCGCAATCCATGCAGCGTGATGCCTGCAACTTACGGCTATTTGTATTCAAAGTCTGTTCTACCTGACTGTAGTCAGTGATTCGCTCGCTCACAGGGCGATATCCCGCCTCCTGACGAGCTATATTTAAAAATGCTCTAGGGTCTCCCATATAAATTAAAAATTGAGAATTAAAAATTGAAAAATAGTTGGTGATCGAGAAATTATTAAATCAAGAAGTTGTTAAATTGAAAATTAAAAGTTGAAAAATAATAGAATTGGAAACAAGTATTCACTACATTTATTTCTCAATTTTTAATTTTCAATTCTCAATTTATCTAATAGTCTCTTTGCATATCTGCAATTTTTTGTTGTAACTTTCTCATTTGTTCTTCCTGTAGTACTTTTTTGTATTCGATGGGCACTACTTGGATGAATTGATCTACGTAATGATTCCAGTTGTCGAGCATAGTGCGTGCCAGTTTCGAGCCTGTGTAGAGGTAATGCTGGCGGATTAGTTCGTGCAACTCTTTCCGGTAGCTGGCTTCTTCGATGAGTGATAGTTCTACCATTTCCATGTTGCAGAAATAATCGAAGTTGCCGTCCTTGTTCCATACATAAGCCACACCGCCACTCATACCGGCTGCAAAGTTACGTCCGGTTTGTCCGAGGACTACCACACGACCTCCGGTCATGTATTCGCAACAATGGTCACCCACGCCTTCTACGACGGCAACTGCGCCGGAGTTACGAACAGCGAAACGTTCTCCTACACGGCCGTTGATATATACTTCACCGCTTGTTGCGCCATAAAGCAAGGTATTACCGGCGATTGTATTTTTTTCGGCTTCGAAGTTGCTGCGGATAGGAGGCAATACGGAGATACGTCCGCCACTCAATCCTTTACCCAAGTAATCATTCGCTTCACCTTCCAGTTTAAAATTAACTCCCGGTACGAGAAAAGCTCCGAAAGATTGACCTGCCGAACCTTTGAATTTCACATTCAGCGTATGTTCCGGCAATCCTTTGGCACCGTATTTCTTGGCGATTACTCCGGAAAGCATAGCACCTATTGCACGGTCTGTATTGGCAATCGTATATTCTAAAGAAATCTCTTTCTCATGTTCGATAGCTTCCTGTGCGGCATCGATGATGGTTACATCCTTTACAGCAGAAATTCCATGATCCTGATCGATGACATGACGGATAGCCGCACTGTTGTCAACACGTGCCAGCAATTTGGTGAAGTCGATTAAAGCATGCTTCGGATTCGGGTCATTGACATCGAACTTGCGTTCGATTAAGTCTGTACGTCCGATGATGTCATCCATCCGGGTGAATCCCATTTCAGCCAAATGCTCACGGACTTCCTGTGCCAGGAATGTGAAAAAGTTTACTAAATATTCACTGCGTCCATGAAAGCGTTTACGTAACTCTTCATTCTGCGTGGCAACTCCTACCGGACAAGTGTTCTGATGACATTTACGCATCATTACACAACCTAATACGATTAATGCGGAGGTGGCGAAACCATATTCTTCGGCACCCATCAATGCCATTAAGATGATATCCCGTCCGGTTTTCAGCTGTCCATCGGCTTGCAGAACTACTTGGCCACGAAGTCCGTTCAGAACCAGTGTTTGCTGTGTTTCGCTCAATCCTAATTCCGGCGAGATACCCGCATAGCGGATAGAAGAAGCAGGAGAAGCACCCGTTCCCCCTTCGGCGCCAGAGATGACAATCAAATCCGCCTTTGCTTTTGCCACACCGGCGGCAATCGTACCGACACCACTTTCTGCTACCAGTTTTACACTGATTTTGGCCTGTGGATTTACATTTTTCAAATCGAAGATCAGTTGAGCCAAATCCTCAATCGAATAAATATCATGATGGGGCGGGGGAGAAATCAGCGAAATCCCCGGAATGGAATGACGTGTTTTCGCAATCACATCATTTACCTTAAATCCCGGAAGTTGTCCCCCTTCACCCGGTTTGGCTCCCTGTGCTATCTTAATTTGAATTTCGTCCGCATTCACCAGATACTCTGCCGTTACACCGAAACGACCAGAAGCTACCTGCTTGATCGCACTTCGTAAAGAACTGCCATCCGGCAACGGTTGGAAACGCGCGGCATCTTCACCACCTTCACCGGTATTACTGCGTCCGTGGATTTTATTCATGGCAATAGCCATTGCCTCGTGGGCTTCTTTGCTGATGGAACCAAAAGACATAGCTCCTGTGACGAAACGATGCAGAATGTTTTCCACCGGTTCCACCTGATCGATAGAAATAGGATTACGACGGAATCCCAGGAAGTCACGAAGGAAAATAGGCTTCTCTTTTTCGTCTACCAGATGGGTGTACTCTTTAAATTTCTTATAACTACCCAGTCGTGTAGCCAATTGCAGAGTGCTGATTGTTTCCGGATTCCATGCGTGCTTTTCTCCATCTTTACGGAAAGCATACAAACCGTTATTTTTTAATAACTCTTCATTTTTAATACTTTCAAATCCTTCTTTATGGAAAGCAATGGCATCTCTGGCTATTTCTTCCAGACGGATACCTCCGATCGGTGAACCGAGTCCTCCAAAATAAGCCTTGCTCAATTCTTCACTCAAACCGACAGCTTCGAAAATCTTAGCACCACGATAGGAGCGGATCGTAGAGATACCCATCTTACTCATGATTTTAAACAAGCCTTTACAGATGGATTTGATATAGTTCTTTTCAGCAGTGGTATAATCCAACTGAATATCCTTGTCTTTTACCAGTCGGTCGAGGACAGCGAATGCCATGTAAGGATTCAGGGCACTTGCTCCGAAACCCAATAATAACGCGGCGTGCATCACTTCACGTATTTCACCACTTTCTACGATCAATGCCGTTTGCACCCGTTTACCAACTGAAATCAGGTGATGATGAACAGCGCTTACTGCCAGCAATGATGGAATGGCAGCATGGGTAATATCCACCTCACGGTCCGTCAGGACAATGTAATTTACACCTTCCGTCACGGATTCTTCCGCCATTTTACAAAGATGGGTTAGTGCTTCCTGCAATCCGGCTTTCCCTTTTGCAACCTCAAACAACATGGGTAGTTTGACTGTTTTGAAGCCTTTATACCGGATATTACAAAGAATATCCAGTTGGGTATTGCTTAAAATCGGATGATTCAGGCGTACCATTTTGCAATGACTTTCACTGGGCGTCAGAATATTCATACCGACTGCTCCAATGTATTCCGTCAATGACATCACCAGTTCTTCACGAAGTGGATCGATGGGCGGATTGGTTACCTGTGCAAATTGCTGACGGAAATAGTTGTAAAGCAACTGTGGTTTATCTGAAAGTACGGCGAGTGGCGTATCGTTACCCATTGAATGGATCGGTTCTGCTCCGGTGCTTGCCATTGGCATAATCAGCCTCTCGATGTCCTCTTTGGAGTAGCCGAAAGTACGAAGCATCCGGTCGTAGTTTTCTACGTGATGAGGAACTTTGCGCCCGCTTTTCAGTTCATCCAGCTCGATTCGGTTGGTAGATAGCCAGGTGCGGTAAGGCTTGGCTTCAGCCAACTGTTTTTTTAGTTCGCCGTCATAGTAGATCTCGCCTTTTTCCGTATCCACCAGCAAGATTTTGCCGGGCTGTAAGCGACCTTTTTCTTTGATGTCTCCCGGTTCGAAATCCATAACACCGACTTCCGAAGCCACTACCATCATATCGTTTTTAGTAATCAGATAACGGGCAGGGCGCAGGCCATTGCGGTCGAGCATACCTCCGGCAAATCGTCCGTCACTGAATAGTAGTGCGGCCGGTCCGTCCCACGGTTCCATCAGGATGGAGTGGTATTCGTAGAATGATTTCAGATCCTCACTGATAGGGTTCTTCTCGTTGAAAGATTCTGGCACGAGCATAGCCATGGCATGTGGCAGGCTCAATCCTGACATCACCAGGAACTCTAGTACATTGTCCAGAGAAGCACTGTCGCTCATGCCCGGTTGTATAATCGGGCGGATTTCTTTTATATCGCCTAAAGTGGGAGTGGAGAGTACACTTTCACGGGCTTCCATCCATCCTCGGTTACCACGGATAGTATTGATTTCACCGTTGTGTGCTAGCAGGCGGAACGGCTGTGCCAATCCCCATGTGGGGAATGTATTGGTACTGAAACGAGAGTGCACCAATGCCAGTCCGCTGGTAAAATAGCTATTTGTCAGGTCCGGATAGTAGTTGCGCAGCTGTAATGATGAAAGCATACCTTTATATATAATGCTTTTGGTAGAGAGTGACACGACATAAAAATCGTCTTTTGCCGGAATAGATGACAATCTGACTTTATTTTCGATTCTTTTCCTGATCAGGTATAACTTCCGATCGGCAGTTTCCGTTTCCGTAAATCCGGTAATGAATACTTGTTTGATGTCCGGTTCGTTTGCCAGAGCCGATTCTCCCAGGATTTCGGGGCAGGTGGGCACATTGCGCAAATGCATCAATGTGAGTCCTTCTTTTTCAATTTCTTCAATAATAATACTTAGAATAGCTGCCTGGTCTTTTTCGTTTTTCGGCAAAAACAATAATCCTGTGCCGTACCGTCCTTTTTCGGGGACAGGAATACCTTGTAATAAAATAAACTCATGCGGAATTTGAAGCATGATACCTGCACCGTCACCGGTCTTGTTATCCGCACCCTCGGCACCGCGATGGCGCATGTTCTCTAATACCTTTAAAGCCGACTCAACAATGTCGTGTGACTTTTCTCCATGAATGTTAACCAGCATACCGACACCGCAGGCATCGTGCTCGTATGCCGCATCGTACAAGCCCATCTGCTGGGGCTGTCGTTGGTAAAGGAATCCTTCTGTTACGTTGTTAAAAAGTTCTTGTTTCTTCATTCTTACTAGCTTTATTGTATGATAATACCTATTTGATGTATCAAATTGTTTGGCAAAGTTAATGTTTTAATTTCAAAATGATAGTAAAATTTAGCTTTTGTGTGACGCGAAATAAGAATAGGAATCTTTATTCTTTTAATTTGTTATTAAAAACAGGAAATTTGCTTTTAATTTGTTAGCTTATTTATCCTTATTTGAAGTTGATTGTAATTTGTTTCTTTTTGAGCTAAAAATAATATATTATTTAACTTTTTGATGTGTTTGCAACTTTTTTATGCGTTTCTGTCAAATAAATATGCTTTTTGTTGTCTTTATGTTATTTGTAATGTGTATATTTGCAGGCGAAATAAAAATATCATAATATGTGTGGAATAGTAGGCTATATTGGTAAACGAAAAGCCTACCCTATCCTTATCAAAGGGCTGAAGCGACTGGAGTATCGTGGATATGACAGCGCGGGGGTAGCAATCATTAGTGATGACCAACAGTTAAATGTGTATAAGACGAAAGGAAAAGTCTCTGATCTTGAAAATTTCGTCACACAGAAAGATATTTCCGGTACAATCGGAATTGCCCATACCCGGTGGGCTACTCACGGGGAACCTTGTTCCGCTAACGCCCACCCTCATTACTCTTCTTCCGAAAAGCTCGCTCTCATTCATAACGGTATTATTGAAAACTATGCCGTTCTCAAAGAAAAACTTCAAGACAAAGGCTATATTTTTAAAAGTAGTACAGATACCGAAGTCCTCGTTCAATTAATAGAATACATGAAAGTCACTAATCAGGTCAGTCTGTTGACGGCTGTTCAGTTGGCATTAGGAGAGGTGATTGGTGCTTATGCGATTGCGATTCTTGATAAGGAGCATCCTGATGAAATTATTGCTGCCCGTAAGAGCAGTCCGTTGGTAGTGGGGATTGGAGAGAATGAGTTCTTTCTTGCTTCGGATGCTACTCCGATTGTAGAATATACCGACAAGGTGGTCTATCTGGAAGACGGGGAAATTGCTGTCTTGAATCTGGGGAAGGAGTTGAAGGTGGTCAACTTGAGCAATGTCGAAATGATACCTGAAATAAAGAAGGTGGAACTCAACCTCGGTCAGTTGGAAAAAGGGGGATATCCGCACTTTATGTTGAAAGAGATTTTCGAACAGCCCGATTGTATTCATGATTGTATGCGCGGACGTATTAATGTGGAAGCTGATAATGTGGTACTTTCTGCTGTGATAGATCATCGGGAAAAGCTGCTGAATGCCAAACGGTTTATTATTGTTGCTTGCGGAACTTCCTGGCATGCCGGACTGATCGGTAAGCATCTGATTGAGAGTTTCTGCCGCATACCGGTGGAAGTGGAGTATGCTTCCGAATTCCGCTACCGTGATCCGGTGATTGACGGGCAGGATGTGGTGATAGCAATCTCCCAGAGTGGCGAGACGGCAGATACATTGGCTGCTGTGGAATTGGCGAAAAGCCGTGGGGCATTTATATATGGTATTTGCAATGCGATCGGCTCTTCTATTCCCCGTGCCACTCATACCGGTTCATATATTCATGTGGGTCCGGAGATCGGAGTGGCTTCTACCAAAGCATTTACCGGACAGGTCACTGTATTGGCGATGTTGGCATTGACACTTGCCAAAGCGAAAGGAACCATTGACGAACAGCATTATCTTTCAATCGTACAGGAGTTAAATCATATTCCGGAAAAAATGAAAGAGGTGTTGGATTTGAATGATACTTTGGCGGAGTTATCGAAAACTTTCACTTATGCGCATAATTTTATTTACCTGGGACGCGGATATAGTTATCCCGTTGCTCTGGAAGGTGCATTGAAATTGAAAGAAATATCGTATATTCACGCCGAAGGTTATCCGGCTGCGGAGATGAAACACGGACCGATTGCTCTGATTGATGCGGAAATGCCGGTAGTGGTGATTGCTACGCAGAATGGATTGTATGAGAAAGTATTAAGTAATATTCAGGAGATCAAGGCACGGAAAGGAAAAGTGATTGCGTTCGTGACGAGAGGAGATACCGTTATCAGCAAGATTGCTGACTGTAGTATCGAACTTCCTGAAACAATCGAATGTCTCGATCCGTTAATAACTACGGTACCTCTCCAACTTCTTGCTTACCACATTGCGGTATGCAAAGGGATGGATGTGGATCAGCCGAGAAATCTGGCGAAGTCGGTAACAGTAGAGTAACTTGAAGTAGTAACTAGTATATAGAGAGATGGAACAATTGAAACATGAATGTGGCGTTGCCATGATACGCTTGCTCAAACCGTTAGAGTATTACGAGAAAAAGTACGGGACATGGATGTACGGTCTTAATAAACTCTACCTGTTGATGGAGAAGCAGCATAATCGTGGACAGGAAGGTGCGGGACTGGCGTGTGTGAAACTGGAAGCAAATCCGGGCGAAGAATATATGTTTCGTGAACGCGCTTTAGGTTCCGGAGCCATTACGGAAATCTTTGAAAACGTTCAAAACAATTTTAAGGATCTCACTCCCGAACAGTTGCACGATGCAGCGTATGCCAAACGAACTTTGCCTTTTGCCGGTGAAGTATATATGGGACATCTTCGTTATTCCACGACGGGAAAATCCGGAATCTCTTATGTGCATCCATTTTTAAGAAGAAATAACTGGCGCGCCAAAAATCTGGCTCTTTGCGGAAATTTCAATATGACGAATGTAGACGAGATATTTGCCCGTATCACTGCCATTGGTCAGCATCCGCGTAAATATGCCGATACATATATCATGTTGGAGCAGGTGGGACACCGTCTTGACCGTGAAGTGGAGCGTGTATTCAATCTTGCCGAAGCCGAGGGGCTTACGGGCATGGGAATCACTCATTATATAGAAGAATATATTGATTTGGCAAACGTGTTGCGTACTTCCAGCCGCGAATGGGATGGGGGATACGTGATCTGCGGATTGACCGGAAGCGGCGAGTCCTTCGCCATCCGCGACCCATGGGGAATCCGGCCTGCATTCTGGTATCAGGATGATGAGATAGCTGTTCTTGCTTCCGAGCGTCCGGTGATCCAGACGGCTTTGAATGTTCCGTTTGAGGAAATCAAAGAATTGCAACCGGGGCAAGCATTGTTAATCAGCAAAGAAGGTAAAATCCGTACTTCGCAAATTAACAAGCCGCGCGAAAATCATGCCTGTTCTTTCGAACGTATCTATTTCTCCCGTGGGAGTGATGTCGATATTTATAAGGAAAGGAAACGGTTGGGTGAAAAGTTGGTTCCGAGAATATTGAAAGCTATCAATAATGACATCGATCATACGGTTTTCTCTTTTATTCCCAACACTGCGGAGGTGGCTTTCTACGGAATGTTGCAGGGACTGGACGACTATTTGAATGAGGAGAAAGTGCAGCAAATCGCCGCATTGGGGCATCATCCGGATATGGAGGAACTGGAAGTCATTCTTTCCCGTCGTATCCGTAGCGAAAAGGTGGCGATCAAGGATATCAAGCTCCGTACGTTTATTGCCGAAGGAAACAGTCGTAATGATCTGGCAGCCCATGTGTATGACATTACATACGGAAGTCTGGTGCCCGGTGTCGATAATCTGGTGATTATTGACGACAGCATTGTGCGTGGTACTACGCTGAAACAAAGTATTATCGGTATTCTCGACCGTCTCGGTCCGAAGAAGATTGTGATAGTATCTTCCTCTCCGCAAGTCCGTTATCCTGACTATTACGGTATCGATATGGCAAAGATGAGCGAGTTTATCGCTTTCAGGGCTGCTGTCGAACTTTTAAAGGAGCGGGATATGAAAGATGTGATTGCGGCTGCCTACCGTAAATCGAAAGATCAGGTGGGACTGCCGAAAGAGCAGATGGTAAACTATGTGAAGGATATCTATGCTCCGTTCACCGATGAGGAAATCTCTGCCAAGATGGTGGAACTGCTGACTCCCAAGGGAACAAAGGCGAAAGTGGAAATTGTCTATCAACCGTTGGAGGGATTGCACGAGGCTTGTCCGCATCATAAAGGCGACTGGTATTTTAGCGGTAACTACCCTACACCGGGAGGTGTGAAAATGGTGAACCGGGCATTCATCGACTATATAGAACAAATGTATCAATTCTAACAACCATACAACGATTCAATAATAAGAATGAGAAATGTGACATTAATCCTTGACGACGGGAGCCGGTTTTCCGGTAAGTCGTTTGGCTACGAGAAGCCGGTGGCAGGCGAAGTAGTTTTTAATACTGCCATGACCGGATATCCGGAGAGCCTCACTGACCCTTCCTATGCCGGACAGTTGATGACGCTTACCTATCCTTTGGTAGGTAACTACGGTGTTCCTCCTTTTACCATCGAACCGAATGGACTTGCCACTTTCATGGAAAGTGAGAAAATCCACGCGGAAGCGATTATCGTAAGTGACTATTCTTATGAATACAGCCACTGGAACGCGGTGGAAAGTCTTGGTGATTGGTTGAAACGTGAGCAGATTCCCGGTATCACAGGTATTGATACGCGCGAACTGACTAAGGTTCTTCGTGAACATGGAGTAATGATGGGAAAAATCGTTTTTGATGATGAACCGGATAATGTGCCTGAAGCAGCATACGCAGGCGTCAATTATGTAGATCGTGTATCTTGCAAAGAGATTATTTGCTATCTTCCTGCCGGAATTTCACAAACTTTCTCCGTAAATAGTTCTTATGCGCAGCTTAATTCTCAATTCTCAACTTTCAATTCTCAATTTAAGAAGGTTGTCCTGGTAGATTGCGGTGTAAAGACAAATATTATTCGTTGTCTGCTGAAACGTAATGTAGAAGTGATTCGTGTACCTTGGGATTATGATTATAACGGACTCGAATTTGACGGGTTATTTATCTCCAACGGACCGGGTGACCCGGATACTTGTGATGCTGCGGTGCAGAATATACGTAAGGCGATGGCAAATGAAAAATTGCCTATCTTCGGCATCTGTATGGGTAATCAGTTGCTTTCAAAAGCGGGCGGAGCCAAGATTTATAAATTGAAATACGGACATCGTAGCCACAACCAGCCGGTGCGTATGGTAGGTACAGAACGTTGTTTCATCACTTCACAAAATCACGGTTATGCCGTAGATAATAATACGTTGAGTGCAGATTGGGAACCGTTGTTCATCAATATGAACGATGGATCCAATGAGGGAATCAAACATAAAAAGAATCCTTGGTTCTCTGCGCAATTCCACCCGGAAGCTGCGAGTGGACCTACGGATACGGAATTCCTGTTCGACGAATTTGTAAAACTATTGTAACAATGAAAGAAAATATAAAGAAAGTATTGCTATTGGGTTCAGGTGCCCTGAAAATCGGTGAGGCTGGTGAATTTGACTATTCCGGTTCACAGGCACTTAAAGCCTTGAAAGAAGAGGGGATTGAAACCATTCTTATCAATCCGAATATTGCTACGGTACAGACTTCCGAAGGAGTGGCAGATCAAATTTACTTTCTTCCGGTGACTCCGTATTTCGTAGAGAAAGTGATCCAGAAAGAAAAACCGGAAGGTATTATGCTGGCGTTCGGTGGTCAGACAGCTCTGAACTGTGGAGTAGCATTGTATAAAGAAGGTATTCTTGAAAAATATAATGTGAAAGTGCTGGGTACTCCGGTACAGGCCATTATGGATACCGAGGACCGTGAACTTTTTGTTCATAAATTGAATGAGATCAATGTAAAAACCATCAAGAGTGAAGCCGTAGAAAATGTGGAAGATGCACGTCGCGCAGCAAAAGAACTGGGTTATCCTGTAATTGTTCGTGCCGCTTATGCGTTAGGAGGCTTGGGGTCCGGTTTCTGTGATAATGAACAACAGCTGGATGTGCTGGTAGAAAAAGCATTCTCTTTCTCCCCACAGGTATTAGTGGAGAAATCACTTCGCGGCTGGAAGGAAGTGGAATATGAAGTGGTACGTGACCGTTTCGATAACTGTATCACCGTTTGTAATATGGAAAACTTCGATCCGTTGGGTATCCATACCGGTGAGTCTATCGTTATTGCTCCTTCACAGACGCTTACCAATAAAGAGTATCATAAACTTCGGGAATTGGCAATACGTATCATCCGCCATATCGGTATCGTGGGTGAATGTAACGTACAATATGCCTTCGATCCCGAATCCGAAGATTACCGGGTGATCGAAGTAAATGCCCGCCTTTCCCGTTCATCGGCTTTGGCATCTAAGGCAACCGGTTATCCGCTGGCTTTCGTTGCTGCCAAATTGGGATTGGGTTATGGACTCTTCGACCTGAAGAACTCTGTAACCAAGACTACTTCCGCTTTCTTCGAACCGGCATTGGATTATGTCGTATGTAAGATTCCTCGTTGGGATTTGGGTAAATTCCACGGTGTAGATAAAGAGTTGGGTTCTTCTATGAAATCTGTGGGTGAAGTGATGGCTATCGGACGCACTTTTGAAGAAGCTATCCAGAAAGGTCTTCGTATGATCGGACAGGGAATGCATGGTTTTGTGGAGAACAAAGAATTGGTTATTTCCGACATTGACAAAGCCTTGCGCGAACCGACCGATAAACGTATTTTCGTGATCTCGAAAGCGTTTCGCGCTGGCTACACCATCGATCAGGTGCACGAATTGACTAAGATTGATAAATGGTTCTTGCAGAAGTTGATGAATATCATGAAGACTTCTGAAGAACTGCATAGTTGGGGAAACAATCATAAACAGATTGCCGATTTGCCGAACGAATTGCTTCGTAAAGCTAAGGTTCAAGGTTTCTCCGATTTCCAGATTGCCCGTGCCATCGGTTACGAAGGTGATATGGAAGATGGAATTCTTTATATCCGCAAACACCGTAAAGAGGCAGGCATTCTTCCGGTAGTGAAACAGATCGATACGTTGGCAGCCGAATATCCGGCACAAACCAATTATCTGTATCTTACTTATAGCGGTGTAGCAAATGATGTGCGTTATCTGGGCGACCATAAATCCATCGTCGTATTGGGTTCCGGTGCTTATCGTATCGGTTCTTCCGTAGAATTCGACTGGTGTGGCGTACAGGCTTTGAATACCATTCGCAAAGAGGGATGGCGCAGTGTCATGATTAACTATAATCCTGAAACCGTATCTACGGATTACGATATGTGCGACCGTTTGTACTTTGATGAATTGACTTTTGAACGTGTGATGGATATTCTGGAACTGGAGAATCCGCATGGGGTAATTGTATCTACCGGCGGCCAGATTCCAAATAACCTTGCTTTGCGTCTGGATGCACAGAAGATCAATATTCTAGGTACGAGTGCCAAGAGTATTGATAATGCCGAAGATCGTGAGAAATTCTCTGCCATGCTTGACCGTATCGGTGTGGATCAGCCCCGTTGGCGTGAATTGACTTCTATGGATGACATTCAGGAGTTCGTTGAAGAGGTAGGTTTCCCCGTACTTGTTCGTCCGTCTTATGTGCTTTCGGGAGCTGCGATGAATGTTTGTTCCAACCAGGAAGAATTGGAACGTTTCTTAAAACTGGCAGCTAATGTATCGAAGAAACATCCGGTGGTAGTAAGCCAGTTTATCGAACACGCCAAGGAAGTGGAAATGGATGCGGTGGCGCAGAATGGAGAAATTGTAGCATACGCTATAAGTGAGCATATCGAATTTGCGGGAGTACATTCCGGCGACGCAACGATTCAGTTCCCGCCGCAAAAGCTGTATGTAGAAACTGTTCGCCGTATTAAGCGTATCAGCCGTGAGATTGCTAAGGCTTTGAATATCTCCGGTCCGTTTAATATTCAGTATCTGGCGAAAGACAACGATATCAAGGTGATTGAATGTAATCTGCGTGCTAGTCGTTCTTTCCCGTTTGTCAGCAAAGTGTTGAAGATCAACTTTATCGAGCTGGCAACGAAAGTAATGCTCGGTCTGCCTGTGGAGAAACCGGAAAAAAATCTCTTCGAACTGGATTATGTGGGAATCAAGGCTTCCCAATTCTCTTTCAACCGCTTGCAGAAGGCTGATCCGGTGTTGGGAGTAGATATGGCTTCTACCGGTGAAGTGGGTTGTATCGGAATGGATACTTCCTGTGCCGTACTCAAAGCGATGCTTTCCGTGGGCTATCGTATTCCGAAGAAGAATATTCTGCTGTCTACGGGAACAATGAAACAGAAAGCCGATATGATGGATGCGGCCCGTATGTTGGTGAATAAGGGATACAAACTCTTTGCAACGGGTGGTACACACAAAACGCTTGCAGAGAATGGAATTGAAAGTACTCATGTCTATTGGCCGAGTGAGGAGGGGCATCCGCAAGCATTGGAGATGCTTCATCGCAAGGAAATTGATATGGTAGTCAATATTCCGAAGAATCTGACAGCCGGAGAATTAAGTAATGGGTATAAAATCCGTCGTGCTGCCATTGACTTGAATATACCGTTGATTACGAATGCCCGTCTGGCTAGTGCATTTATCAATGCCTTCTGTACGATGAGTGTGGATGATATAGCTATCAAGAGCTGGGCAGAGTATAAATAAGCAGAATGTCATCTTTTTGAAAAGAGGCTGACATCACATTGAAATGAAAATGTTAAGGCCGTTCCTGTTATTCGGGAGCGGCCTTTGTTGTTGTAGAAATGTAATAACTCTGTCATTCATTTGTATTTCCATGTCGTTTACTTTGCGCCTGCAAAACGATAGAGATACGATATGAGAAAGAGAAACATGATTCTGGTTGCCGGTCTGTTGGCATTTACTTCAGTATGGGGACAAAACACGACTTCCGGTTGGGAAGATGAATCGGGTAAGATACCTGTAAAGGCTTATTTTGAGAGTGGAAAACTTCACTTTGCTTCTAAAAATGAAAACTTTCATTTATGGTTTGATAATCGAATTTATTTGGATGCAGCGGTTTATTCGCCCACATCGAATGTGGATGATCTGACATCCAAAACGAACAAGGATCTGGAGGACGATGACAATCAATTCCGTTTTAGTAACGGGGTGAGTATTCGTCGTGCACGTTTCGGTGTGAAAGCCACTTTATACAAAAAATGGTTTGCAGAACTGGATCTGGATTTCGCTTATAATGAAGTGGAAATAAAAGATATGTATCTGGGCTATAAATTTAATAATCATTTCTTTGTAAAGGCGGGAAATTTTAAAGTTCCGATGAGTATGGAACGCACAACAAGTTCTAAATATCTGATGGCTTCGGAACGTCCGATGGCAGTGGAAGCTTTTGCTGACGGGCGCCGTCTGGGACTTGCCGGAACTGGTTGGGGAAAACATTGGTGGGCTTCCGCCGGAGTATTTGGTAGGGAAGTGGATATCATTCAGAAAGAGCGTAATAGAGGGAATGACGGTTATGCTCTGGCTACCCGTGTAGCAGTGTCGCCTATTTACAATGAAGATATGACGATTCATGTCGGCGGATACTTTAACTATCAGACACCTTCCGGTTCAGGGCTGGAGGATAAAACGGTTCTTTTCCGGACTTTCCCGGAGAGCAGGGTAGACCGTCGCCGATTTGTGCAAGCCGAGATTTCGAATGTCAATCATTATTATACTACAGGCTTCGAACTGGGATTCCGTTATCGTAAGTTGCTGACTTATGGAGAATATATTTATAACAACATATCCCGCTATACCTATGGTGCTAATAATCAAAAGACTGATTTGAAAAATGCAGTATTTAATGGTTGGTATGCTACGGCATCTTATATGATATTGGGAGAAAACCGTCAATACTCCCCGGATGAGGCGGAATTTGGTCCAATGAAAATGCGTCGTAAGGGGGGGAATTTGGAAGTTGCGGCTCGTATCAGTAATATAAATATGAATGATTTCCATGATCCGGCTGCGTATATTACAGGAGGTAAGGCAACCAGCTATTCTGCTTCGCTGAACTGGTATCCTGTACGTAATGTGGTGATTGGACTGAATTACATTTATATGAATAATGATAAATATGCCGACTCTAAAGGACAAATTACCAAAGGAGGCAAACCTTTAAGTGAACTAATGCCTTTAGGAATCGATTTTAATGTATTTCAGTTGCGTACAATGATTTCTTTTTAAACGCGAATAACGATATAAACTAAAAAAAGATGATTATGAAAAAGTTTTTGCTGATGAGCACACTTTGTGCTTTGGCTTTAGTTGGGTGTAAAGATGACTCGGAACCGGAAATTCCTACTGATATTGATTATTCAGGATTGGTATTGAATGAAATTTGTGGAAACGATGGGAATGCAAGTGAAGAAGATTGGATTGAGATTTATAATACTTCCAATACAACAATTAATCTCAATGGCGTTAAACTGGTGAAAACTGATGAAGAAGGTGTTTCGGAGGTTATTTATACGTTTGGGGAAGGTGCAACCATTGCCGGTAAAGCATATTTGCTGAAAGTCAAAGGCGTTGATTTTACTCAAGGAATATCAAATACTAAATCTGTTTCTATCACTTTGCAAATGCCCTCTGGTAAAGATATAGACAAATTTGATAAGGATGCGGAATTTGGTGATGGAGGTAAACATGAAGTGGGAGGAAGTTATTCACGTATTCCTGACGGTACGGGAGAATGGACTGTTGTATTGAAAGCTACTAAAGGAACGGCTAATAAAGTTACGGAACCTGAAGGACCTTCCGGTATTGATTATACTGGATTGGTGCTGAATGAGTTGAATGGTAATAAACCCAAATATATTGAGTTGTATAATAGTACAGGTCGTGAACTGGATATAACCGGAGTAAAGATTAAAAAAGATGATGGGGATATTGTTTATATAGCTCCCGAAGGAACTAAAATACAGTCTCATGGTTTTTTAGTGCTTCTTTCGGATCAAGCGGATTATTCTACAGGCTTTACAAGTGGACTCTCCGCTAAAAAATCTGTGAAGATTGAGCTTCTTTCACCGGAAGAAACTGCCATAGACGTATTTAAGAATCTAACGGATGCCGGTGAAGAGGTTTGGGGAGAAACACCTAAATACAATGGAGAAACAGAGGGAATGGCATATGCCCGTAAGGATAACGGTGCTGAATGGTATATGATGAAAGCCACTCAAGGTGAGAGTAATAGCACCACTGCCGGACTAAGTACAAAAATAGAATGGTAAGATTATAATTGTAAGGAATGAGAAAGCTAATCCTTTTATTATTTACGGGAATTCTTCTTTTTAGCTGCACCGCTGCCGGAGCAGACGAAGGAAGAATTCTTCGTTTTATATATTGTTCAGACGTACATTATGGTCTTGAACGTGAATTTCGGGGAAAAGAAGTGGGAAGTGATGAGGTAAGTCGTGCTATGTTGGCAACCTTCAAATTGCTTTCTGAAACTCGGCTGCCGGAAGATAGTGGGGTGGGTGCAGGAATAAAATTCGGTTCTCCTGATTTTGTTGTTTGTACGGGTGATATTGCCAATCGGATGGAAGAAGGAGTTCAATCTGCTACTACATCATGGAGTCAATTTTGCAGTGATTGGGATTCATCGATAAGTTCTCCTTTGTATCTGGTACCGGGTAATCACGATATTTCTAATGCGATAGGTTATCCCAAGGTTTTATCTCCTGAAAAAGATGCATCCAGTGCTGCCGGTATTTTCAACCGGATGATGCGCCCTGCGGTGGAACGTACGGCGGAGACTTTTAATTATCAAACGGATAAGGTGCATTATTCCTTTGTAAAGGACGGGGTACGTTTTGTTTTTATGGGAATGTGGCCTGATGCATATATGCGTCAATGGTTCGATCAGGAAATAGGAACCGATACGATTACTCCTGTTGTTTTATTCACCCACGATCCTCCCATTGCCGATACCAAGCATTTTACGAATCCGAACGGTAAGCATACGATCAATTCAGTAGATAAGTTTCAGAATTTGTTGGCAGATACCAGTCTGGTGACTGATGTCAAAAAGAAAGCCACAAAGAATTGGGAAAAGCTGGAGCAGTTTATCCATTCTCATTCTATGATTAAGGCTTACTTTCATGGAGATAAGAATTACAATGAATTTTATACCTGGAATGGGGTAAATGGAACAATTGATTTACCTGTTTTCCGGGTGGACTCCCCTATGAAAGGTGAGTATTCTTCTTCTGACGAACGTCTACTTTCCTTTATTGTAGTTACCATGGATGTGGATCAACGCTTGTTGACGGCTCGTGAATGTTTGTGGAATACGGAGAACAAAACCAGTATCCAATGGGGAAGTTCTTGCACTATCACTTTCTGATAAATAGCCAAATTTAGTATTAAATCGTATAGGTTACTAAAAACTTTATAAGAAAACGACCGTAAATCACCTTCTTTGTTGTAAATTCGTTCTATTTCTCGTAATATCAAACTTATTTTAATCAATTAATATAGAAAGTAAATTATGAGAAAAGACGGATTTACCGTATGTGCAAATAATTATATAAATTGTTTGCGTCAGGAAGGGCGTTATGCCACAGCACATGTTTATGAGAATGCACTTCGCTCTTTCACCATATTTTGTGGAACAGAGTGTGTGTCATTCAGTTTGATTACTCGTGAGAACTTGAAGCGGTATAGCAGTTATCTGATGTCCTGCCGCTTGAAGCTGAACACGATTTCCACCTATATGCGAATGTTACGTTGCATATACAATAAGGGAGTAGATACTCATCAGGCTCCTTATATTCATCGCTTGTTTCGTGATGTCTTTACCGGAGTAGATACTCGTCAGAAAAAAGCAATTCCTATAAATGAATTACACACGCTGCTTTATAAAGATCCGCAGTCCGAAAAACTTCGCCGGACGCAAGCCATCGCTAATTTGTTATTTTTATTTTGCGGAATGCCTTTCGCTGATCTTGCTCATCTGGAAAAGTCGAATTTGGAGGGGAATATATTGAAGTACAACCGTATCAAGACGGGAACTCCAATGAGTATAGAAATCTTAGAATCGGCTTCATGTATTGTTTCCCGACTTCGTAATACGCATTCCGCTGTTCTCCCCGAGCATCCGGATTATCTTTTTTATATATTAAGTGGAAAGAATAAACGGGATGACGAAGCGGCATATATAGAATATCAATCCACTCTGCGTCGTTTTAATAATGATTTGAAGAGTTTAGCCAAGAAGCTACGTATTCATTCATCCGTAACTTCTTATACGTTTCGCCATTCCTGGGCAACTACCGCTAAATACAGGGGAGTACCTATCGAAATGATTAGCGAGTCATTGGGGCATAAATCTATAAAGACAACACAAATTTACTTGAAAGGTTTTGAATTGAATGAGCGTACCAAAGTAAATCGGTTGAATTATTCTTACGTTAGGAATTATAGGGGAATTCTTTGAAAAGTATATTAAGTCTTTGATAACCAGTCTAAATACGCAGCTGTTACTTCTTAGGTAACGGAAATTATTCGGTGCAAATATAGACAAAATTGTTAATAACATACAAGCAAAATTCCTTTTTTTTCTCTTTTTATTTAAATATACAGTAAAAATGTATCGGGACATGAAACATTCCTATTTCATGTTCTATGAATTCGACTGCCTATACTTTTCAAATATCTCTGTATATCAGGCAAAATGTATCTAAACTCCCTTGTTCGTACGTATTTCTTCTTCTTTTTGTGGTAGGTGTCCAGTACTCTATAATTTCCGTTACCTAAGAAGTAACAGAAACTTAAGGGGTAAAAAAGTATGATTCTAACGAAAGAAACTTTAAGTGCTGGGCCTAAAATTGGGACAGGGGAAGGCGTAGCACACTCTAAACGCTGGTATGTCGCTCTGGTCCGTATGCATCATGAGAAGAAGGTAGCCGAACGTTTAGACAAAATGGGGATTGAAAATTTTGTACCGGTCCAGCAAGAAGTACATCAATGGAGCGACCGCCGTAAAGTGGTTGAATCCGTGTTGCTTCCCATGATGGTTTTTGTACATGCTGATCCTAAAGAACGCAAAGAGGTTCTTTCCTTTTCTACCGTTAGTCGGTATATGGTAATGCGTGGTGAGAGCAGTCCGACTATCATTCCTGATGAACAAATGGCCCGTTTCCGTTTTATGCTCGACTATTCCGAAGAGGCAATCTGTATGAATAGCGCTCCTTTATCACGTGGTGAAAAAGTACGTGTTGTCAAAGGTCCTTTGACTGGTCTTGTAGGAGAACTTGTCACGGTAGATGGCAGGAGCAAGATTGCTGTCCGGTTAAATATGCTGGGGTGTGCTTGTGCGGATATGCCGGTTGGGTATGTGGAGTTGATAGGGGAAAGGCAATAAAATATGAATATTGCTATATTTCACAATGCAAAACAAAGTAGTCATGGTGGTTTTTAGTATTATTAAGTATTTGTGAAAATATAAAATCACCATCATCTTAAATTATTGGGATAATTTTATTTTTTGCCTGATAGTGTAAATACGGCTTATTATTATGTATTGTTTGAAAATAGAGATAGTATTATGAAGAAAGAGTAAAAGTATCTTCTTTCATGTAGTAATAGTTGGTTAATTTATGTATAAGGAGGGTGTGTGACACATATTGCAGAAAAGAATAAGCGCATAGCTAAAAATACTTTATTGCTCTATTTTCGAATGCTTTTCACTATGACTGTAAGTTTATATACTAGTCGTGTAGTGCTAAATACATTAGGGGTAGAAGATTTTGGTATTTATAATGTAGTAGGTGGAGTTGTTGCAATGTTTGCTATAATTTCCAGTTCATTATCTGCAGCTATTGGTCGTTTTATTACTTTTGAATTGGGACGGAATAATTTAGGGAGATTGAAAGTTATTTTTTCATCAGCCGTTACTATACAAATAATCTTAGCTTTGGTAATATCTCTCTTTTCAGAACTCATTGGCGTTTGGTTCTTGAACAATAAAATGAATATTCCTGTCGAGCGTATAGTTGCTGCTAATTGGGTGTTGCAATGTTCTATTTTAACTTTTGTAGTGAATCTTATTAGTGTACCTTACAATGCTGTAATTATAGCGCATGAACATATGAAAGCCTTTGCTTATGTTAGTATTTTGGAGGTTTCATTGAAGTTAGCCATTGTTTTTCTTTTATGTATATCCTCATTCGATAAACTGACTACTTACGCGGTGTTATTATTACTTGTATCGATAATAATACGTTTAGTTTATGGATTTTATTGCAAAAAAAAATTTGAAGAATGTACATGCTATTTTTATTATAATAAGGAAATCTTAACTGAAATGTTAGGTTTTGCTGGTTGGAATTTTATAGGAGCTTCTTCTGCAGTTTTGAGAGATCAAGGTGGGAATATTGTTATCAATATATTTTGTGGTCCAGTAGTTAATGCCGCACGTGCAATTTCGTTTCAAGTAAACACTGCTATACAGGGGTTTGTTACGAACTTTATGACAGCTTTGAATCCGCAGATTACTAAATCTTATGCTTCTGGTGATAGAGGTTATATGATGACATTACTTTATCAAGGCTCGCGATTAGCTTTCTATATGTTATTTTTTTTATCTCTTCCTGTTATAATTGAGGCTGATAGCATTCTATTGATTTGGCTAAAAATTGTTCCAGAACATTCTGTAAACTTTGTTAGGTTGGTGCTTATTTTTGCAATGTCAGAATCAATATCAGGTCCGCTGATAACTGCTATGTTAGCAACAGGTAGAATCAGGAATTATCAAATATTTGTAGGAGGACTACAAATGTTGAATTTTCCTATTTCCTATTTTTTACTTCGGTGGGGAGGTTTTCCAGAAATAACTATAATTGTGGCAATAATTATATCGCAGTGTTGCTTGATTGCTCGGCTTTGGATGTTACGTGGTATGATTGGACTCTCGTCGAAACTGTATTTGAAAAAAGTTTATTTGAATATATTGGTGGTTAGTATATTGTCAGCAATATTCCCAGTATTTATCTACAGCCAGATGCCAGTTGGATATGTCAGGTTTATTGTTGTTATAGGTACTAGTTTTGTTTGTTCTATATTGGCAATTTTTTATGTAGGGTGTTCTCATTATGAGAGATTGTTTGTTATGCAAAAGATAAAAGAAATAAAGAACAAGCTTAGAATAAGAAAATAGAGATAGTTTACTTATGTCGGAAATACTTTAATATGAAGAAGGATAGTTTAATAAGGCGAATTGTCAACCGGGTAAAATATATATTGTGGTCAAAGACGATATTCATCAGGTATGTAGTAGAGGAAAGTGTTTCTCTATTGAAGTATAATGCATACTTTCGTAAAGATATAGATAAGGAAAAAATAGAGACGGAGTTATTGATAATAGCTCATTCTATAGAAAAAGGATTTTCTTATAGAAATCCTAAAGAAACTTTTGCACATGATAAAATAATGACTCTAATTGATAAATTGAAATTGTATTATTCAAGCTTTGGTGATGTGGATTTTTTAAATCAATGTTGTTCAATAATAAATTTCTATATTGAAGTGTATCGTGATAATTTAAACATTAAAGATATTATTGATAATTATACTTCATTGGTAAGTATGTTTGATTTGAAATTAGAGAATGGTGGAGTTGCAGAAATTAATTGTGAAGAAATTTGTCAACAAGTGAAATCGATAGATTATGTGTCTTTTATTCGTAGTAGACATTCTTATCGATATTTTAGAAAAGAGGATGTTGATATTCTGATGATTGAAAGAGCTTTGGAGTTAGCGGAATTGACTCCTACTGCTTGTAATAGGCAACCACAGCATGTGTATATTCTTAATGGGGAGAAGAAAGATTATTTATTAGATTTACAAATGGGATGTAAAGGGTTTATATCAGAAATGCATACTGTTATTTATATTACGATAAACCAAAAACGTTATATAAAGGAATGGAACCAATCTTATATTGATGGAGGGTTATATGCTATGAATTTAATATATGCTTTTCATTCTCAAGGAATAGGTACTATCCCACTGACTACAGGTGCAATTGATATGAGTTCAAGAAGGAAAATATGTAAAAAGCTTGGAATACCTATGCAGGAAGTACCTATTATGATTATTGGTATAGGCTATATGGAAAATGTAGCTAGGGTTAATTACTCTAAACGTAATAGTTGGAAAACTTATACTCAATTCTTGTCGTAAGTTAATGGATTGGACTATAGTTATATGTATTATTGTATATGAAAAAAGTTAGAATAATAACCGTGCAAAAAGCTCCTAATTTTGGGGCATGTCTTCAAGCATATGCTTTATATAAATATTTGGTAGATCTAGGATATGACTGTAAGATCATTGATTTATATAGACCTGTTCATAAGGAATTTGTTTATACAGAAGGCTTTGATCCATTGGTCGCTTTGCCAGAAATGTCTTTATATAAAAAAATGCGATATAATTTGCGTCCCCTAAAAACATTTCTCCTTCGTGTACTAGGAAAAGATGCAGATTACAATTTTAATAAGAGGTATAAGATAGAGCTGGAAGAAGCGTCTAAGCGTTTTTTCAGTTTTAATAATTTAATGGAATATACTGAACCGTATTATTCTATTCAACAATTATACGATACACCACCAGAGGCTGATTTTTATATAACAGGGAGTGATCAACTTTGGAATCCAACTCAAAAATACGCATTAGAACCATTCTTCTTGACTTTTGTGAAAAATGGAGGTAAGAAAATTTCCTTTGCAACAAGCATTGGTGTGACGGATATACCTGAAAGAGTTACAAAGAAATTTAAAGAATGGTTGTCGACTTATGATTATATATCACTTCGAGAAAAAGCAGCTGTAGATTTTGTTAGTACTTTAGTAGATAAAACGATTTATAAAATAGCTGATCCTACTTTTCTTCTGAATAAATCACAATGGTCCAATTTAGCATCTTATAAAGAAGAAGTAAAAGAAGATTATATTTTTTTATTTACTTTAAGTTATATAGAAGAATTATATTCTTATGCAATAAATTTAAGTAAAAAAAAGAATCTTAAGCTAGTAGTATGGGGACATGGTCCTGTAGATGCTTTTAATCTTAATTATGAGACTATTTTGAATATAGGTCCTCAAGAATGGTTGTGGTTAATTAAAAATGCTCAATATGTAATTACCAACTCTTTTCATGGTTCTGTTTTTTCATTAATTTTTGGAGTAGCATTCAATGTATATATTTCTCCTGATAACAATCGAGGAAGTCGGATTTTGAACTTGTTGATTGATTTCAATCAATTGGATAGGCTATTGACTATAGATGATATGAGGGGAGATAAAAGTTTTATGGGAATGGATGTGAGGCAGAATGACAAATATATAGCTATGATACAAAAGGAGAGTGCTGATTATATAAACTTAGCTTTGGTAAGATGAATGTCATACTGTTTGTGTGTTTTATTATTCTGATAATTGGATTATTTACCAATTTTAAAAAGACAGTTTTAGTATATGCTCCTTTTAAATTATTTTTTATAAAAAGTGTTGTGCTGATATCAGATATTTCTTTTGATGGAATTATATCTTTGGTTGTACTACTAATTTATTTTTTTAAAAGTTCAAATATGAAGAAATCAAAGGAGCCATTTCCTTTATATTTTTCTTTCTTTTTACTGGCAACAAGTATATATACTTTTTGTAATATCCCAGATTTACATATAAAGAGCTTTATATTTCAATTAACTCCGACATTAGGCTTTTTATTTGTTTTGTTTAAAATAATTTCAGGTGTAAGGGACTTAAAAATTGTAATAAGTTCTTTGACTGTTTTTGTATTAGCAATGTTGGTTAATGCTTTTGTAGAATTTCTGGCTGGAGTTAATTTTTTAGGAGAGTTGGTACAATCATTTTCTATAAAAAACGCTTTTTTTGCTACAGGTGAAAATCTTAGAGAGGGTATGCATAGGACACAATCTTTCTTTCCTCATAGTATTGTGTTTGGTTCTATTTGTTCCATATTATTGTATTTCTATTGTTTCCTCTATATACATTATCAAAAAACTAAAATAAATTTATTGATTATTATAGGGTTAATGATTGGAGTTATTATTTCTATGTCCCGTACTCCTTTGCTCAGTATGATCATTTTTTTAATTCCTATTTTTTTGAGCAAACAATTAATAAAAAGAGCTGGGATACCTGTTCTATTGTTGGCTACAATTGCTTTTTGCTTTCTCTATGATTATATTTACTCAATGGTCAATTCTATATTTGCAGACAGCGGAGCTGACTTGCAGGGGTCATCAATGGATTTACGTATTCAACAACTTGAGTATACTTTATTTTTAATTTCGAGAAATCCTTTTCTTGGTATAGGTATATCATTTGATCTTGAAAAGCATTCTGAATTTCTTTATGGAGCTGAATCTATATGGTTTATATTACTTATTGGTAAGGGAATTTGGGGTGTGATAACTTATCTTTCTTTGTACATTGAAATAATACTTAAATCCCTAAAGAATAAATATTTTATATATATACTCTTTTTATGTTTGGGGTGGCTTCTTGCAAATAGTGCTTCAAATATGTCTGGAATGGATGATTATTGTTTTCTATTATTGTTTATAATGCTTTATAAATTAGGGTATTATAGTTCCTTGAATGAAAGGTTGCTAGTTATGTCTTCAATGATAAAATAGACAGTTTCCAGATACTGCAAAATCGTTGTTTTTATTTGCTATGAAAAGAGTGTAGTATCTTATTTTTATTTATAATAAAATGGATGATATAAAAATTTCAATTATTATTCCGGTATTCAATGTTAGTAAGTATATTGAACGTTGTCTTTTGTCTGTCATGAACCAGACAAATACCAAGGGGATTGAATGTATTCTTGTTGATGATAAAACCCCAGATGATAGTATTAAGATTGCACAGAATTTGTTAGCCAATTATCAGGGAAATATTAATTTCAGGCTGGTGGAACACAGAGAGAATAAAGGTTTATCAGCTGCTCGTAATACAGGTATAAAAAAAGCAATAGGAGAATATGTATATTTCTTGGACAGTGATGATGAAATTACTGCAGACTGTATGGAAGGTCTCTTGAAGTTGATAGAACGATATAAAGGGATCGAATTGATTCAAGCAGATGTATTGGTTAGAGGTAGTGATTTTATGCAACGACATCTGGAATTAAAGTGTGATTTATTACCTGATTATACAGATGATAAGTGTTGGATAAAAGATAGCTTGTTGACTCGTGGTTTTATAGCAGAAACAGCTTGGAATAAGTTGATAAAAAGAACTTTTTTACTTGAACATGATCTTTTTTTTAAAGAAAATATTATACATGAAGATATACATTGGACTTTTTTTTTAGCAAAATATGTAAGAACTATGGCTTTTAGTAAGTTGAGTTCTTATGTTTATTATATTAATCCTAATACCATAACTACCAACATCAATAAAGTGAGAGAAAGTAATAGTCGATGGCTTATTATAAAAGATATGGTGGTGTATCTTGACGATCAGTGTGTGGAATCACAAAAGAGATATATTCTATCATATTATATTTTCTCTTATAAATATTTATGTCATAATGATAAGTCTAATGATTCCTTTGTGATGAAACAAATATTATCAAAAAGTAATCTTATACAATCTGTTATTTTAAATCTTTGGTACTATAGTCCGGAAATTTTTAAGAGAAATCCTTTTTTTCAAAGAAGGGTAGTAAATTTCTATACAATAAAATAGGTGGGATACAAATAATGATATTATATCTATGGTTTATTTAATCTATGTAGAATGGGGGAGTACAAAAGGCAATCATGCTGGTATGGCTTATTTGGCAAACTCATTGAATAAGTCTTTTCCAGATGAGACAAGATTAGTAAAAATTCCTTGTTTTCATTTTCATTTGGGTAAGTATGTAGTACGCTTTATCACTTTTATGAAATTAATATTTTTATTATTCATATTGAGGAAGGGAGATAAAGTTTTTCTTATGGAGTATTTAGAAAATGAGTTGTCCAAATTAAATACGTGGGCGAGAATAATAAGATTGTTACATCCAACTCTATATATCGTTGGCTTAGCTCATTTTGTTCCAAGTGTATTAAATAATAAATACCCGGATTCGTCTATAATGGTACAACATATTGGATATATTGATGAATTATTAGTTTTTGGTTCAAGTCTGAAAGATTATTTGATAAAAAAAGGTGTAGTATCTGATAAAATAACAATTATATATCATTATGTTGATAATGAATTTTATTATTGGAAACCAAAAGATGGCCGTGAAGTTTCTGTAATTTTCATGGGTAGTCTTAAACGAGATTTTAAACTGCTAAAGGAGATTATACAGGCAACTCCAACAATTAAATTTCATATTCTAATGGGACGAAATAAATTGGATGCATTATTTGCCGATATGAATAATGTGATTTTACATCCGTTTATTAGTGAAAATGAGCTTCGTAATATAATGCAGAGTTGTGATATTTCATTGAATGTAATGGAGGATACAATCGGTAGTAATGTTATTGTGACATCCATGTCAACGGGTTTGGCTATGGTAGTATCTAATGTGGGTTCAATAAGAGATTATTGTGACGAGACTAATGCTGTCTTCTGTGAGAGTTTACTTGACTATACGAATGGAATAAAGTTATTAGCTGATGATTTATCATTACTTAACTCTATGAAACATTCTTCTTGGAAAAAGGCTCAAAAAATATCACTTGCGAATTTTAGTATCTGGTTTAAGAGTAAATATTTATATAAGTAATGAAAAATAATAAGGTCCTAGTTTCTGTTATAATGCCCGCATATAATGCCTCTCTTTATCTTAGAGATGCTATTGATAGCATATTAAATCAATCATATCATAATTTTGAATTAATAATTATTAACGATGGAAGTACAGATAATACTGAGGCGATTATTTTGTCTTATTCTGATTTTCGTATTCGATATGTGAAGAATGAAGAGAATCTTAAACTCATTAAAACTCTGAATAAAGGTATTGATTTGGCTTTGGGGAAATATATAGCGCGTATGGATGCTGATGATATTTCATTATCTTTTAGACTTGAAAAAGAAATTCAGTATTTGGAAAATAATCCAAGTGTTGATGTAGTTTCATGTTTTCCCAATAATATTGATTCGAAAGGAAAGTTTCTATGTCATTCAAGTTATTTCTCTTGTACAGAGAATTTATCATGCCGCTTTGTTTCATTATTTGAACCTCCAATTTTGCATCCAGGAGTTATGTTTCGAGCTAATATTCTTCAGGCGTATAAGTATAGTGATCAATCGGAATTTTACCATATTGAAGCTTTTGAACTATGGAACCGTATGTTATTTTCGGGTATAAAAGTTCATATGATACCTGAATATCTTTTTAATTATAGAGATAACGCAACTAGTATTTGTCATACGTTTGCAGATGTGCAATGGGAACGACAATTGGCTCTATCAAAGTCATCTATTAAGAGAGTTTTAAACATTGATGTAAAACAAGAAGTCCTTTTAGTCATTTTACAGAAAAGTGAACGTAAGGATATAGTGTTGATTCGGAAAGCGTTTGAATTATTAGATGAGATAAGTACGAACTATTGTAATATGCAAGAAGAATTGACAAGATTAGAAAAAAAAGAAATTGAACAATGGTGTAAGCAACGTAAGTTAGCTATTCTTCTTTCTTCATTATTTATAGGGAAAGGGGTTTTCAAAATAAGAATTTGTGGATTGTTATTGTGTAATATATATTTACTTATGTGCAGGAATAATTTAAATTATCTACGAAATAGAATTATTCGCCTTATTAATGAAAGATGATTGAAAAATGGGTAAAATAGGATTAGTTTGTGTTACAAATCATAATTATGGTAGTATTTTACAAACATTTGCTTTGCAAACAATTGTAAATAATTTGGGAGTAGAAACCGAAATTGTGAGATATAATGAAAGTAAATTTTCGAAAATCAGACGTTTGTGTAATAAAGAGTATATGCGAACGCGATTTAAAGTTATTGAAAAGAAAATAACATTGACTTTTTTGTATAGAAAATATTCACACTTGCTACAAGAGAGAAATATTGCTTTCAGTAAGTTTATTAGTACTAATTTAAAATTTTCTGATGTTTTATTTTCTTTGAGCGAGCTTAACAGGAAAGCTTATAATTATGACATAGTTCTTCTAGGGAGTGACCAAGTGTGGCATCCTATGAATCTTTATATGAATTTTTTTACGTTAAACTTTGTTCCTGATAAAATAATAAAAGCTGCATATGCTCCTAGCTTCGGTGTCTCAAAAATACCGAAGTCTTATAAAGAATCCTATAGAAAATATATCAATCGTATTCAATATCTTTCTTGTCGGGAGGCTGCTGGTGTAGACATTATCTATGATTTAACAGGGAAGAAGCCTCCTATGGTATGTGATCCTACAATGTTATTATCAAAAGAAGACTGGCTACAGGTTTTGCCAGGAAAAACAAAATATCCATTCAAATATATATTTTGCTATTTTATAGGGGATAATCCGGAACAGCGAGAACTTGTCTTAAAGCTTAAAGAGACTACTGGATATAAAATTATTACTTTATTACATATTGATGAATACATTTCTTCAGATAGTAATTATGGGGACTATACCCCATTTGATGTGGATCCACTAGATTTTCTGGAATTAATAAAGAATGCAGAATATATAATGACTGATTCTTTTCATGCTTCTGTATTCTCTATCCTTTTTCATAAAGCATTCTTTACTTTTAATCGTTTTGAAAATATAAAAGAGAAATCAACGAATTCTCGTATTGATTCGTTGCTTGGTGTGTTGGATTTGACTGAACGACGTGTATCAAGTAAGGATACAATTGAAATATTATTGAATAAAAAAGAAATAGATTTTGAGGCTGTTGATTTGAAATTGTTTCCTTTCCGAGAAGCATCACTGAATTATTTGAGAACTATTCTAGGTAGGATAATATGAGTAGAGAAAAAAATATCTCGTATGTAACAAGTAATGGATTGTGTACTAGTTGTGGCATATGCAAAGGAGTATGCGGTAAGAAATGTATAACATTTCAGTATGGTAAAGAAAGGAACTTACCGGTTGTTGATGAAACAAAATGTATACAATGTGGGCAGTGCATCAGTGTATGTCCTGGAATTGGAATTCAGTTGAACCAGTATTCAAAAGATTTATTTGCTACTACGAGAGGTATAGAAAAAAATACATATTGTGGGTATTATTTAAATACGTATACTGGTTATAGTACAAATGAAGAAATTCGATATCATTCAGCTTCAGGAGGAATGGTAACCCAGTTTCTTCTTTATCTACTTGATAGGAAAATTATTGATGGAGCTGTGGTTGTTGGCTATAAAAAGGATGATCCTTTGTGTCCTTATCCTTTTATTGCTACTACAAAAGAGGAAATTATGCAAAGTCGCGGTTCTAAGTATGTAGTCGTTTCGTATGATGAAATTATGAGTCAATTGAAAAAAGTGGATAAGCGATTGGTGTTAGTGGGGTTACCTTGTCAGATTCAAGGTTTTCGAAAATTGGCTCAAAAATCAAAGAAAATAAGTCGATGTATTATTGGGTATTTTGCGATATATTGTTCTTTAAACAAAACAAAACATTCAATAGATTATTACTTATATCGTTATAATGTTAATAGGAAAGAAGTTAGCTATTTTTCTTTTAGAGATGACGGTTGCTTGGGCTATATGAAAATTGCAGATAAAAAAGGAGTGGTCATTAAAAAGGTACCTTATATAAAATATTGGCATGGTACGCATAGTTTTTTTGTTAACAATCGCTGTATTTTATGCACGGACCATTTTGGAGAATTAGCAGATATTAGTTTTGGAGATATTCATATTGAACCTTTTAAGCATGATACAATAGGTATTAGTTCGCTTATAACAAGAAGCGGTGAATGGGAGAGGCATTTACAAGGCTGTTTTTATGTCGGTGATATTGTGATTACGCCAATATCTATTGATACATTAGTTTCTTCACAAATATATTCGAAGATATATAAGAAAGGTGCGGGGATTAAAGTAAATTTTCTATTCAGAAAATTGTTGAATAAACCTATTCCACAATATGATGTAATTTTTGATGCTAAAATTACAATAAAAAACATTCTTCAGGAATTTTTTAAGTATATAATGCGTTCCGTAGGACATCATAAGTCTCTTTGGCCATTGATTAAATTTATGGATAGAGGATGAAAAAGATATTAGTTGTAGGTCAAACGCCGCCACCCTATGGGGGACAAGCTATTATGATTAAATATATGCTTGATAGCCAATATACTGATATTAAAATGTATAATGTCAGGATGTGTTTTTCTCGTGAATTTGATGCTCGTGGAAAGCTTTCGGTTCATAAGATATTACATATTTTTACTATCATTTATCGAATTTGGATAATGAAATTTAGACACAATATTGATGTTATGTATTATCCTCCTAGTAGTACTCCTAAAATAGCAGTTTTAAGAGATGTTATCATATTGGGATTTACAAGATTTCTTTTCAAAAAAAATGTTTTTCATTTTCATGCATCAGGCATTTCGGAGGAACTACCTAAATATAATATTTTACTTCGTACGATTTCATATAATATTTTGAAGAAGCCTTATTTGGCAATTACTAGTTCAGAGTTCAACCCTAATGATGGTGTGTATTTGCAAGCTCGAAAAAATAAAATTATTCCATTGGGCATTCCTGATAATAATGTGAAAGAAGAACGTAAAACGTTTGCTTCAAAAGGAAAATTAAAGGTATTATTTATTGGACTGTTAAATTCTACCAAAGGTGAAGGATATGTGCTTGATGCTATTTATTTCTTGCAAAAAAAAGGGATGGATATAGATTTCTATTTGGCTGGAAAATTTGAATCTGAGGAATATAGAAAAACTTTTTTTAAAAAAGTCGATCAATATAATTTGATGGAGAATGTTCATTATAAAGGGATTGTAAAAGGAAAAGATAAGCATGATTTATTTTTAAAATCAGATGTGTTTTGTTTCCCAAGTTTCTTTTCATCAGAATCATTTGGTATTGTATTGTTAGAAGCAATGATGTATCAAATGCCTCTTATTGCTTCACGCTGGCGCGGTATACAAAGTGTTGTAAAGAATGGTGTAAATGGTTATTTGGTGGATGTACAGAACTCTGAACAGATTGCAATAGCACTTGAACTTTTATATACAAATCGTAACTTATTACAAACGATGTCACAAAAAAGTCGACAAATATTTTGTGAGGAATATGTGTTGTCTAAATATATCACTAGAATGGAGGAAGCATTGAATAATATATAAAAATACAGTATGGTAACTAACAATGATTTTATTCTAATTACAGGGGCCTCGGGGTTTATTGGAACTAATTTGATTGAATTATTTGAGAAGAAAGGTTATAAATTTATCAATTATGACAAGACGCAGGCAACTAAAAAAGATCAAGAAAAATATTGGTTTCAAGGTAATATAATGGACAAAAGAAAGTTGGCAGAAGCTTTTGATAAGTATAGACCTACTATTGTAATCCATTTGGCTGCTCGTACTGATACTTTAAGTGATAAGTTAGAGGATTATATTGAGAATACAGAGGGTACGGAGAATGTTGTTAATGAAATAAAAAAACATGATTTTATTAAACATGCACTTTTTGCTTCAACACAATATGTCTATAAGAGTAAAGAATTACCATTTAGTATGAAAGATGATGATTATGCTCCTCATACAGTTTATGGAATTAGTAAAATGATAGATGAACAATATATAAGAGGGGCTAATATGAAATGCAAATGGACAATTTTTCGTCCATGTAATGTTTGGGGGCCTTGGCATATGCGTTATCCTAACGAATTATGGAAGATGATCGCTAAAGGGTTCTATATTCATCCAAGTAAAAGGCCTGTTATACGAACATATGCCTATGTGAAAAACTTAGTTAAGCAACTAGATGCTATAATGAATGCATCTGATGAGTTGATTGATAAAAAAACATACTATTTGGGAGATATGCCTATAGATTCATATGTTTGGTTGAATACTCTTTCATTAGAGATTACGAATAAAAAAATAAAGCGTATACCTAGGTGTTTCTTTTTTATCGGAGCGATTGTGGGAGATATTGCTCGTAAATTTGGATTCAATTTTCCTCTTTATTCAATGCGATATCATAATATGATTGAGGATTTTTATGCACCTAGTAATATTACAATTCATCTATTTGGTGCATTTAATCAAAACTATACAGAAAATGTAAAAGAGACTGTTGAGTGGTTGCGGAATGAAGGAGCTCATTATTTTGACTATTGGAAAAATAATGAGGTAAAATGATCATAATTAATAGTCTATCTCTATAAAAGTGCGATATATATTTTTATATTGTTGAACGTATATTTGCACATAGGTAATACATATTTTGAAAGTACTTACAAATTCTGAAATATTATTGGTTGTATAATGTATTAAGTATTTTGGCCATTCAAATAATTACTTTTCTAATATAATAATGGAACTTCGTCTTAAAACAGTTTCCCTTCTGAAACATCAGAAGGATTTATCGTTGTTGCCTGAAGGCAAACTATTAATTAATACAATTAATGCCCATTCATATAATGTAGCGTTGAGAGATATTCTTTTTCAGGAAGCACTCTTGAATGGTGGGGCGTTAATTCCAGATGGTGCTAGTATGGTGTTGGCTTTTAAATTTTTGCGGAGAGAAAAAATAGAACGCATTGCTGGCTGGGATTTGTTTCAGTATGAAATGAATAAGTTGAATGCCAAAGGTGGGGTTTGTTTTTTCTTAGGAAGTAGTGAGAGAACACTAGAATTAGTGAGAGAGAAGGCTAAAGAAGTTTATCCTAATATTAAAATAGTAACTTATTCTCCTCCATATAAAAAAGAATTTAGTGAAGAAGATAATAAGGCTATGATTGATACTGTAAATAGTGTTAATCCTGATTTGCTTTGGATTGGTATGACTGCACCAAAACAAGAAAAGTGGGCTTATGTACATCTGGATGAACTTAATGTCCATTGCCATATTGGTACGATTGGAGCTGTATTTGATTTTTTTGCAGGGACTGTACAGCGGGCTCCTCAGTGGTGGCAAAAGAATGGATTAGAATGGGCATATCGTTTGCTAAAAGAACCGAAAAGGATGTGGCGTAGATATATAATAGGAAATACTTTGTTTTTATGGAACATATTGAAAGAGAAAAATGGAATAATTATGGAACATAATTGATTGTAAGACATTTTATGAAAAAAGTAGCATTAATTTCTGGCATTACAGGCCAAGATGGATCATTTTTAGCGGAGTTTCTAATAGAAAAAGGGTATGAGGTTCATGGTATTCTTCGTCGTTCTTCATCATTCAATACAGGTCGCATCGAACATCTTTATTTAGACGAATGGGTACGTGATATGAAAAAGGATCGTTTGGTGAATCTTCATTATGGTGATATGACTGATTCCAGTTCTTTAATTCGCATCATTCAGCAAGTTCAGCCTGATGAAATATATAATCTTGCAGCACAGAGTCATGTAAAAGTTTCTTTTGATGTTCCTGAATATACTGCGGAAGCCGATGCTATTGGTACACTTCGTATGTTAGAAGCAGTTCGTATTTTAGCTATGGAAAAGAAAACGAAAATATATCAGGCTTCTACTTCAGAATTATTTGGCTTAGTTCAAGAAGTTCCCCAAAAAGAAACTACTCCTTTTTATCCTCGCTCTCCATATGGAGTAGCTAAACAATATGGTTTTTGGATAACGAAGAATTATCGTGAAAGTTATGGAATGTTTGCAGTGAATGGAATCTTATTTAATCACGAAAGCGAAAGACGAGGTGAAACATTTGTAACGCGCAAGATAACTTTAGCTGTTGCACGTATTGCACAAGGTTTACAGGATAAGCTCTATCTAGGTAACTTGGACTCTTTTCGTGATTGGGGATATGCCAAAGATTATGTAGAATGTATGTGGTTAATTCTTCAATACAATGTACCTGAAGATTTTGTGATTGCTACGGGAGAGTATCATACAGTACGTGAATTTACTACGTTAGCATTTAAAGAGATGGGAATGAAACTCCGTTGGGAAGGTTGCGGTGTGGATGAGAAAGGAATTGATGAGTATACAGGTAAAGTTGTAGTTGAAGTGGACCCTAAATATTTTCGCCCTGCTGAGGTTGAACAGCTATTGGGTGACCCTACAAAAGCTAAAACTTTATTAGGTTGGAATCCAAGAAAAACATCTTTTGAAGAACTAATAAGAATAATGGTTTCCCATGATTTGAAGTTCGTAAAGAAGCTCCATATGAAGGAGATGATGAATAGGGAATAGTCTATATATTTAGGTAAGAACTAAAAAATATATGGTAATGCATTCTAGTACAGTATTTTTTTGCTGTCATCCATATGGGTGGTATTATAGCTAATTTACATCAATCATAACTAAACATATGCAGGAAGTCCAACGTTTTAACAAAGTCCTAAAATCTTGTGTCCTTTTAGGGGATCTTATTTTGCTGAACCTGCTTTTATGGGGATTCGAACTTTTCTTGGGTAGCCGTTTTTGGTGCGAAAATTGTGGTTCCATACTTCAAGGTATGGCTTTGATAACTTTATGTTATCTGCTTTGTAATATGCATTCTGGAGTCATTCTTCATCGTTCGGTGGTCCGTCCTGAACAGATCATGATTCGTGTTTTGCGTAATATGGTTCCTTTTGTTTTACTTTCGGTGTGTCTTTTATTACTTTTTCATTTTGAGTTTTCTCATTCCCGACTTTTTGGCTTATTTTATATTGTTCTGATAGTGGTAATAGTAAGTTATCGTTTAGCTTTTCGTTATTTTTTGGAGCTTTATCGGAAGCAAGGAGGAAATGTCCGTAAAGTGATATTAATTGGGAGTCATGAGAACATGCAGGAGCTTTATCACGCAATGACTGATGATCCCACTTCGGGTTATCGTGTTCTTGGATATTTTGAGGATTTTCCTTCGGATCGTTATCCAAGTGATATTTCATATTTAGGGCATCCTCAAGAGGTAAATAGTTTCTTGGAGCAGAATGCAGGTAAAGTAGATCAGCTTTATTGTAGTCTTCCTTCCGCTCGTAGTGCTGAAATTGTTCCTATCATTAATTATTGTGAGAACCATTTAGTTCGTTTTTTCAGTGTTCCGAATGTTCGCAACTATTTGAAACGTAGGATGTATTTTGAAATGTTGGGAAATGTCCCTGTTTTATCTATTCGTCGTGAACCTTTAGAACTGCTTGAGAACCGTATAGTAAAACGTACTTTTGATATAGTGTGTTCTACATTATTCTTATGTACGGTTTTTCCATTTATCTATATAATTGTTGGCATTGCTATCAAGATGAGTTCTCCGGGACCTATTTTTTTTAAACAGAAACGTAGTGGTGAAGATGGAAAAGAGTTCTGGTGTTATAAGTTTCGTTCGATGAAGGTAAACACTCAATGTGATACTCTTCAGGCTACAGAGCATGATCCACGTAAAACTAGGATAGGGGAGATTATAAGAAAGACTAGCATTGATGAGCTTCCCCAGTTTATCAATGTATTGAAAGGTGATATGTCTATTGTTGGTCCACGTCCTCATATGCTAAAGCATACTCAAGAATATTCTCAATTAATAAACAAGTTTATGGTTCGTCATTTTGTTAAACCGGGTATAACAGGCTGGGCACAGGTTACGGGCTATCGTGGTGAGACAAAAGAGCTTTGGCAGATGGAAGGTCGTGTGATGCGTGATATCTGGTATATTGAGCATTGGACATTTTTATTGGATTTGTATATTATGTACAAGACGGTATATAATGCTATTCATGGAGAAAAAGAAGCATATTAGTGTTAATTTGGTAATTAGTCGAAATTAAAGAAAGAAATAAAATAAATTATGAGAAGACTTAACAAGAGAATGTGTTGGTTACTATTATCTTTTTTGTTAGTAGCATGTCAATCTTACAAGAAAGTTCCATATTTACAAGATTTAAATGTTGTAAATCAATCAACTCAACAAGAGAATTTGTATGATGCTAAGATTATGCCAAAGGATTTATTGACTATTGTAGTTTCATGTACTAACCCAGAGTTAGCTATTCCTTTTAATCTTATAGTGGCTAGTCCAAGCAGTTTGGCTGCAAATAATTTTTCATATGTTACTACTCAACCTGTATTGCAGCCTTATTTAGTAGATAATGAAGGAAAAATATCTTTCCCGGTATTAGGAGAGCTAAGTCTTGGTGGATTAACAAAGAAAGAAGCTGAACAAATGATTATAGATAGATTAAAGCCTTATATGAAGGAGCCTCCAATTGTAACAGTACGTATGGTAAACTATAAGATATCTGTAATTGGTGAAGTTGCTCGTCCAGGCACTTTTACAATTTCTAATGAAAAAGTAAACTTATTGGAAGCCTTGGCTATGGCGGGTGATATGACCGTATATGGTCTTCGTGATAATGTAAAATTAATACGTGAAGATGCTAATGGAAAACAGCAAATTATTACTCTTGATTTGAATAAAGCAGAGACTATTCTTTCTCCTTATTATTGGTTACAGCAAAATGATATTGTTTATGTGACTCCCAATAAGGCGAAAGCTCGTAATTCAGATATTGGGAGTAGCACAAGCTTATGGTTTTCTGCTACTTCTATATTAGTGTCTATTGCTAGTTTATTGTTTAATATTTTAAAATAAGATAGGAGAGGATGAAAGAAGAAAATACATACGGTTCAGTGCAAGAAGCAGATGAAAAGAAAATAGATATTCAAGAAGTACTGTTTAAATATTTAATCCATTGGCCTTGGTTCTTAGGAGCAGTACTTATCTGTTTGTTTGGAGCATGGTTATATCTTCATATGGCTACTCCTGTGTATAATATTTCTGCTACAGTTTTGATTAAGGATGATAAAAAGGGAGGTGGAGCAGGTATGGCATCAGAATTGGAAAATTTGGGATTAGATGGTTTGATATCTTCTTCTCAAAATATAGATAATGAAATTGAAGTTTTACGCTCTAAAACTATAGCAAAGGAGGTTGTTATTGACTTAAATTTATATATCTTGTATAAAGATGAGGATGAATTCCCTGCTAAGGATATGTATAAAACCTCTCCTGTACAAGTAAGTTTGCTTCCTCAAGAAGCAGAGCTATTAGATGAACCTATTGTCGTAGAAATGTCATTGCATCCTCAGGGGAGCTTAGATGTGAGTGTGAAAGTGGAGGATGAGGAATATCAGAAACATTTTGAAAAATTGCCAGCTGTTTTTCCTACTAATAAAGGTACGTTGGCTTTTTTTCAGACACCTGATTCTGTTTTAGTATCTAAAAATATAGAGGATGCTAATTCAGAGGAAAAAGTGCGTAATATAAAAGCTATAATAAATCATCCTTTACGAGTAGCAAGATGGTATTGCACAAATATGATTATTGAACCTACATCAAAAACGACTTCTGTTGCAGTAATATCTTTGAAAAATTCGAGTTTACGTCGTGGGCAGGATTTTATCAATAAACTTTTGGAAATGTATAATATCAATACAAATAATGATAAAAATGAAATAGCTCAAAAAACAGCTGAATTCATTGATGAACGTATTGGCATTATTTCTAGAGAATTAGGGAGTACAGAAGAAAGTTTAGAAGCTTTTAAACGAAATGCGGGAATCACTGATTTAATGAGTGAAGCGCAAATAGCTTTAACAGGAAATGCGGAGTATGAAAAAAAACGTGTAGAGAATCAGACACAAATTAATTTGGTGGAGGATTTACGCAAATATATGAAGAAGAATGAATATGAGGTACTTCCTAGTAATATAGGTTTGCGCGACGTAGGACTTGTGACGCAGATAGAACGTTATAATGAGATGTTGGTAGAACGTAAACGTTTATTGCGTACTTCTACTGAAAATAATCCTGCTATCATTAATTTAGATACAAGTATTCGTGCTATGGCAACCAATGTTGAAGTGACTTTGGAACGTACATTGCAGGGGTTGTTTATAACAAAAGCAGATTTGGATCGTGAAGCAAATCGTTATTTGCGGCGTATCAGTGATGCTCCTGGACAAGAACGTCAGTATGTTAGTATTGCTCGACAACAAGAAATTAAAGCTGGGCTTTACCTGATGCTTCTCCAGAAACGTGAAGAGAATGCTATTACTTTAGCTGCTACAGCTAACAATGCTAAAATAATTGATGATGCTATTGCTGATGAAATTCCTGTATCACCTAAAGGTAAGATGATTTATTTAATTGCTTTAGTTCTAGGTGTCGGAATTCCTGTAGGTGTCATTTATTTAATCAATTTGACTAAGTTTAGGATTGAAGGTCGTTCTGATGTAGAAAAGCTCACGAGTTTACCTATTGTTGGTGATATCCCATTGACTGATGAAAAACAGGGAGCTATTGCTGTATTTGAGAATCAAAATAATCTGATGAGTGAAACCTTCCGAAATATCCGAACGAATCTTCAGTTTATGCTTGAAAATGATAAGAAGGTGATTTTGGTTACTTCTACAGTCAGCGGTGAAGGTAAATCTTTTATCTCTGCTAATCTTGCTATTAGTCTTTCTTTATTAGGGAAGAAAGTAGTAATCGTTGGTCTTGATATTCGTAAACCGGGTTTGAATAAAGTTTTTAATATTCCGAGAAAAGAAATTGGTATAACTCAATATTTGGCTAATCCGGAAAATAACTTGATGGATTTAGTACAGCTTTCCGATGTCAGTAAGAATCTCTATATTCTTCCTGGTGGAACAGTTCCTCCTAATCCAACAGAATTACTGGCCCGTGATGGATTGGATAAAGCAATTGAAACGCTCAAGAAGAATTTTGATTATGTGATTTTGGATACCGCTCCTGTTGGTATGGTAACTGATACCTTGCTGATTGGACGTGTGGCTGATCTATCTGTTTATGTCTGTCGTGCAGACTATACTCATAAAAACGAGTACACTTTGATTAACGAACTTGCTGAAAAAGATAAATTACCTAACCTATGTACTGTGATAAATGGTTTGGATCTGAAGAGAAGAAAGTATGGTTATTATTACGGTTATGGTAAATATGGCAAGTACTATGGTTATGGTAAGCGATATGGTTACGGTTATGGATATGGAGAACAATCTCATACCAAGGAAGAGTAAATCCTATATAGCAGTCAATGAATTTCAATGCAGAATGCATAGGTAAAATCCATTGATGACCAAGATTTTTTTAAGTTAATAATGTCATAGAGTACTTTTAATACTTTACACAAAAGTGAGATGGAACATGTAGGTCCCTAACTTCATGCTACACACATGAAGTCCCTACATTTGTGGTCAGGAAATATACGGCGGTGTATTCCTGATTAACGCCCTCATGTCGGTGTAAATCCGATGTGATTTCTATTATATCAACTGTCTGTGAAGATCGTTGATATTTGAAATGATATTATCACTAGATAATATACAACTCAAAACGGGAGACAGCACTTTTGTTGTCTTCCGTTTTTATATTGAATACTTCTTCATTATAAATATTGGTACTTTATCGGGAGCTTACAAATACTCCTATCTTTATTTGCTGTTTTGGACATTTTAGCGTAACTTGCACACCTATTTTAAAGAATATTTTTTTAACAGGAGAATAACAGGTATGGATAATCATGTTGTAATAATGGCTGGTGGCATAGGGAGCCGCTTTTGGCCGATGAGCACTCCGGAATGTCCTAAACAATTTATTGATGTAATGGGATGTGGCCGGTCGCTGATTCAGTTGACGGCAGACCGTTTCGACGGTGTTTGCCCTAGGGAAAATATGTGGGTCGTAACTTCTGAAAAATACATTGATATTGTTCGGGAGCAGTTGCCGGAAATTCCGGAAAGTAATATTTTGGCGGAGCCTTGTGCACGCAATACTGCGCCCTGCATTGCTTTTGCTTGCTGGAAGATCAAGAAAAAACATCCGAATGCTAACATTGTAGTAACTCCTTCGGATGCATTAGTCATTGATACGGGAGAATTCCGTAGAGTGATGGAGAAAGCCCTTCGTTTCACAGATGATGGCAGCGCCATTGTAACGATAGGTATCCGGCCAACTCGTCCGGAAACCGGATACGGATATATTGCTGCTGCCGATCAGCTCCAGACAGATAAAGAAATTTACACCGTAGATGCATTTAAGGAAAAACCGGATAAAGAGACTGCCGAAAAGTATCTGGCAGAAGGCAATTTCTTTTGGAATGCGGGAATCTTTGTATGGAATGTGCGTACTATTACTTCCGTGATGCGTGTATATGCTCCGGGCATCGCACAAATTTTCGATCGCATTTTCCCCGATTTCTATACAGAGAAAGAAAATGAAACGATCAAGAAGTTATTCCCTACTTGCGAAAGCATTTCTATCGACTATGCAGTGATGGAGAAAGCACAGGAGATTTATGTACTTCCCGCTTCTTTTGGCTGGTCAGATCTGGGTACATGGGGAGCACTTCGCGGTTTGCTTCCACAGGATAAGTCTGGAAATGCAACCGTAGGAACCGATATCCGTTTGTACGAAAGCAAAAATTGTATTGTGCATGCCAGCGAAGAAAAACGAGTAGTCATTCAAGGCTTGGATGGATATATCATTGCAGAGAAAGATAACACATTATTAATCTGCAAGTTGGAAGAAGAGCAAAGAATTAAGGAATTCTCGAAATAAATTTTATTTCGAGAATTGATATTCATGTGGTGTCATTCCTGTCATTCGCTTAAAGAACTTCGAGAAAAAAGAAGGATTAGGGAAGTTCAACTCATCAGAAATTTGATAAACAAGCAGATTGCTATGTTTTAGCAATACTTTAGCTTCTAATATAATGGACTGGTTTATCCAGTCCATTACTGTTTGTTGACTGGTTTGGCGGATGATAGTATTAAGATAACGAGGAGTGAGACATAGCTTATCCGCATAAAAACTAACATTACGTTCTCTCTTACTATAAGCATTGACTAAAGAAATGAAACGCTGGAAAATCTCTTCCTGATGTGTCTGACAACTTTGTTCTTTTTGATTGTTGTTTTTGACAAGATACTCTATATTGCACAAAAGACTGATTAGTAGATATTGAATAGCTTCCCGTCGGAACGTTGGTTCTTGTAATATATTCCATATTAAAGCAAAGTAGCTCTTAAACAAGTCGTATTCATGTGAGGTCAGAGATAATATGAGATTTTTCTGTAACTGTGAAAGATGAATGAAGAAATTGTCTTTTCCGGCTATAGAAAGAAATTCTGCGTCCATGCCTACCATCTGCATATCAAAATCCGGAGAGACTTCTATAATCTGAAGAATGGAATTCGGAACAATTACTAATAGCTTGTCCGGCTGAAAAGTTTCTTCTATCAGGTTGATTAATACGCGTGCATATCCCTGTTTGATGACTGCGATACGTTCCTCTCTGATACGGTAAGGTTGATCCACTGTGATAAGATTGGATTCTATTTTGGCGAAGCTGTTTACGAATCCGAAATGCGGAGATATAAAACGAAATTCGTTAAATCGGACGACATCCGGATTTACTAAGATTTCGAGACCTATGTTCAATGGTATTTTCTTTTCCATTTCTATCTGTTTTTCCGCCAAAGATAATAAAAATCAGCAAATAGCCTTTTATTCTTTCTCTTTATCGAACTATTGGAACATTTTTACTAACTATCGGAATGTGAATGTATTTTTGAAACCTCTATCTTTGTCTTTTGAAGAAATTAAAGAAATGATGTGTATGAAAAGAATGTTTTTCAGTTTCTCCTTTTTATTGTTTGTATCGGGAATAAATGCGCAGATAACGTTGGAAGAATGTCAACGGAAGACGCAGGAAAATTATCCGTTGGTACATCAGTATGGTCTGGTGGAGAAAACAAAGGAATATAATCTTGAGAATGCGGCAAAAGGATATTTGCCACAGTTTGCCCTTTCGGCTAAAGCTTCTTATCAGAGTGAAGTAACAGAAATTCCGGTGAAGCTTCCCGGAGTGGATTTGAAAGGACTGCCGAAAGATCAATATCAGGTGATGTTGGAGTTACAACAGAAAATCTGGGATGGCGGAGGAATCCGGATGCAGAAGAAACAAACGACTGCGGAAGCGGAGATAGAGAAAGAAAAGCTGAATGTGGATATGTATGCGCTGAATAGTCGTGTAAATGACCTTTATTTTGGAATTCTTTTGTTGGACGAGCAGCTGAAACAGAATGCATTGTTGCAAGATGAACTGGAGAGAAATTATCGTCAGATTACTGCCTACGTAGAAAATGGCATTGCCAATCAGGCCGATTTGGATGCTGTGAAAGTGGAGCAGTTGAACACAAAGCAGAAAAGAGTTGAACTGGTTTCGTCGCGTATGGCATATTTGAATATGCTTTCACTTCTGGTAGGAGAGAAGTTGTCGCAGGAAACGGTTTTGGAGAAACCTGTTCCTCAAGATGAAATTTCGGCTGTCAGTGAGATTCGTCGTCCGGAATTGTCTTTGTTTAATGCGCAAGGAGTAGGATTACAAGTACAGGAGAAAGCTTTGAATGTGCGTCATCTTCCACAGTTCGGATTGTTTGTGCAGGGAGCCTATGGAAACCCCGGACTGAATATGCTGAAAAATGAATTTTCTCCTTACTATATTGCGGGTGTTCGCCTTTCATGGAATTTCGGTAGTTTGTACACCTTGAAGAATGACCGGAAGGTAATTGAAAATAAACGCCGGCAATTGGATAATAACCGGGATGTATTTCTTTTTAATACAAGATTGGAGATGACACAACAGGATCAGGCCATCCAATCATTGGAAAAGCAAATGCAGGATGATGATGAGATTATCCGTTTGCGTACCAATATTCGCAAATCGGCAGAAGCCAAAGTGGCGAATGGAACATTGACGGTGACCGAGATGCTTCGGGAATTGACCAATGAGAGTTTGGCACGTCAGTCGAAAGCGTTGCATGAAATTCAACGGTTAATGGGAATTTATCAATTGAAATATACTACGAATGATTAATATAACTTCTTTAGATATGGAACGAATGACAAAGATAGGAATGGTTGGAGTGGCATTGATAATGTTGGCTGCTTGTGGTAAGGGAATACCCAGCTATGATGCAACCGGCACGTTTGAAGCCACGGAAGTGATAGTCTCTGCCGAAGCTGCCGGAAAGTTGTTGCGACTGGAGGTAGAAGAGGGGACAAGACTAAAAGCAGGTGAGGAGATTGGACTGGTGGATACGGTGCAATTGTATTTGAAGAAATTACAACTGGAGGCCAGTATGAAATCTGTGGAAAGCCAACGTCCGGATCTTGCTAAACAGATAGCTGCTACTAAACAGCAAATAGCAACAGCTGAACGTGAAAAGAAACGCGTGGAAAACCTGCTTGCTGCTGGAGCGGCGAATCAGAAACAGTTGGACGACTGGGATGCACAAGTCAAATTGCTTGAAAGGCAGCTTGTCGCACAGGAATCATCATTGCAGAATAGTACAAATAGCCTGATAGAACAAGGAAATTCGGTTGCCATACAGGTTGCACAGATGGAGGATCAGTTAGCTAAATGTCATGTCCAGTCGCCTATCGAAGGTACAGTATTGGCAAAATATGCAGAAGCCGGTGAATTGGCGGCGATAGGTAAACCGCTGTTTAAAGTGGCTGAAGTGGATCGCATGTATTTGAGGGCTTACATTACCTCCGAACAGTTGTCGCAAGTGAAACTGGGAGATGAGGTAACTGTGTATGCCGATTATGGAAACTCGGAGCAGAAAGCTTATCCGGGGGTAGTGACCTGGATTTCCGACCGTTCGGAGTTCACTCCCAAAACGATTTTGACGAAAAACGAACGTGCTAATCTGGTATATGCAGTGAAAATTGCCGTGAAGAATGACGGAGCATTGAAGATTGGTATGTACGGAGGAGTGGCATTGAAAAATTAATGATTAAAAATTGAAGGAGAGGAGATGGAAAAGGGAGAACCCATAGTGGTTGTGAAAGAAGGCGGCAAGAACTATGGAACAGTGGAGGCGCTGAAAGAAGTTTCTTTCGTTGTGGAACGGGGAGAAATCTTTGGGCTGATAGGGCCTGATGGTGCCGGTAAGAGTTCCTTATTCCGTATTCTGACTACTTTGTTGCTGGCGGATAAAGGAACGGCCATGGTTGCCGGGCTGGATGTGGTAACGGATTATAAACAGATTCGTACGAAAGTGGGATATATGCCCGGTCGTTTTTCACTTTACCAGGATCTTTCGGTAGAAGAGAATCTGGAGTTTTTTGCTACCGTGTTCCATACGACAGTTCAGGAGAATTATGATTTAATTAAAGATATCTACCAACAGATAGAACCGTTCAGGAAAAGAAGGGCAGGGGCTTTGTCAGGTGGTATGAAGCAGAAACTGGCATTGAGCTGTGCTTTGATTCATAAACCGGATATTTTATTTCTGGATGAACCCACTACCGGAGTAGATCCCGTGTCGCGTAAGGAATTCTGGCAAATGCTCCGAAACTTACGGGAACAGGGGATTACCATTGTCGTTTCTACTCCCATCATGGATGAGGCCCGGCAATGTGACCGGATTGCTTTCATCAATCATGGACAGATTCATGGCATTGATACTCCCGAACGTATTCTTCATCAATTTGCGTCTATCCTTTGCCCTCCTTCTTTGGAGCGGGAGGAAGTGAAGCATGAAGTAGCTCCGGTCATTGAGGTGGAACAGTTGACAAAGTGTTTTGGAGATTTTACCGCAGTAGATCATATCTCCTTTCAGGTGAACCGGGGCGAGATATTTGGCTTTCTGGGTGCTAATGGAGCAGGAAAGACGACAGCTATGCGTATGCTTTGCGGATTAAGTAAACCGACATCAGGCATCGGAAAGGTGGCAGGATATGATATTTATCGGGAGGCCGAACAAGTTAAGAAACATATCGGATATATGAGCCAAAAGTTTTCGCTATATGAAGATCTGAAAGTGTGGGAGAATATCCGTCTGTTTGCCGGAATTTATGGTATGAAGGAACAAGACATAGAACGGAAGACAGAAGAATTGTTGGATCGTTTGGAGCTTACTGCCGAACGGGATACTCTGGTGAAGAGCCTTCCGGTGGGATGGAAACAGAAATTGGCTTTTTCAGTATCAATATTCCATGAACCGAGAATCGTTTTTCTGGATGAGCCGACCGGCGGAGTAGATCCTGCTACGAGAAGACAGTTCTGGGAATTGATCTATCAGGCAGCCGATCAGGGTATTACCGTGTTTGTCACTACCCATTATATGGATGAAGCGGAATATTGCAACCGGATATCTATCATGGTGGACGGTCAGATAAAAGCACTTGATACACCTGCCCGTCTGAAACAACAATTCGGTGCGGAAACGATGGATGACGTTTTTCAGAAATTAGCCCGCGGTGCGGTGCGCAAAGCAGATTGATTATGAGACAGTTTATAGCTTTTATAAAGAAAGAGTTTTATCATATTTTCCGTGACCGGCGAACCATGCTGATTTTGTTGGGGATGCCTGTCGTGCAAATTATTCTATTCGGTTTTGCTATCAGCACGGAAGTGAAGAATGTTCGGTTGGCGGTGCTCGACCCTTCTAATGATGTGGTAACGCGAAAAATAATTGATCGTTTGGATGCCAGTGAGTATTTCACCGTTACTGCACGTTTTCATTCGCCCCAGGAAATGGAAGCTGCTTTCCTAAAGAATGAAGTTGATATGGCGATTGTCTTTAGCGAACGGTTTGCGGATGATCTCTATACGGGTGATGCTCGTGTACAGCTGATAGTAGATGCAACAGATCCCAATATGTCGACTTCGCAAGTTAATTATGCGACAGGAATCGTTTCTATGGTAGGCCAGGAGATGATTCCCCCGAATATGTCGGCTGCCCGCCTGACTCCTGATATCAAATTGCTCTACAACCCGCAGATGAAAAGTGCTTATAACTTTGTTCCGGGAGTGATGGGCTTGATCCTGATGCTGATTTGCGCCATGATGACCTCGATTTCCATTGTTCGTGAGAAAGAAACAGGCACGATGGAAGTATTATTGGTTTCACCTGTGAAGCCGCTATTTATTATTTTGGCAAAGGCTGTACCTTATTTTGTGCTGTCGTTCGTCAATCTGATAACGATTCTTTTGCTTTCGGTCTTTGTGTTGGATGTTCCGGTGGTAGGAAGTTTGTTCTGGTTAATCACGGTATCTTTGCTGTTTATCTTCGTATCCTTGGCATTGGGCTTATTGATTTCATCAGTCACACGTACACAGGTTGCGGCCATGCTGGTTTCCGGATTGATGCTGATGATGCCCACAATGCTTTTATCGGGCATGATTTTCCCTATAGAGAGTATGCCGGTGATACTTCAATGGATCTCGGATATACTTCCGGCACGTTGGTATATACAGGCTGTGCGTAAACTGATGATTGAAGGAGTACCAGTTGCATTGGTGTATAAAGAGATTGGTATCTTGTTATTGATGGCGACGGTACTTATTACGATCAGTATCAAGAAATTTAAGTATAGATTGGAATAATAGGTCGATATGCCAATTGGCTGCATGAATACTATACAGTGTGCTAATGGGCAGATTGATAAATGGAAGAATTATTTATGATAAAGTTCCTGATAGAAAAAGAGTTTAAACAATTGCTTCGCAATTCGTTTCTTCCGAAATTGATTCTTGTATTTCCATGCATGATTATGCTGCTGATGCCTTGGGCGGTAAATCTGGAAATCAAGAATATACAGCTGAATATTGTGGATAATGACCATTCGGCTATTTCACAACGTTTAGTCAATAAGATTGCCGCCTCTACCTATTTCCGTCTGGTGGAAGTGCCGGCTTCGTATGAAGAAGGCCTACGGAATATTGAAATTGGAACGGCGGATATTGTGATGGAAATTCCGCGGCATCTGGAACGGGATTGGATGAATGGAGAAGATACTCATATACTGATAGCAGCCAATGCTGTGAATGGGACAAAAGGAGGGCTGGGGAGTTCTTACCTATCTTCTATTATTAATGATTATGCAGCCGAGCTGCGTTCGGAATATCCTGCAACTGCTACAGTCTCCGGTGCTTTCCCTTCGATAGGCATTGATACACAGGGATTGTTTAATCCGAATCTGAACTATAAACTTTATATGATTCCGGCATTGATGGTCATGTTATTGACTCTGATTTGTGGTTTCTTGCCTGCATTGAATATAGTTAGCGAGAAGGAAGTAGGAACGATTGAGCAAATCAATGTGACGCCGGTTCCGAAGTTTATCTTTATTTTGGCAAAGCTCCTGCCTTACTGGTTGATTGGTTTTGTGGTGCTGACTGTATGTTTCATATTAGCCTGGTTAATTTATGGCATAGTGCCAGTCGGTCATTTTCTATTGATTTACTTTTTCGCAGTTCTTTTCGTTCTGGTAATGTCCGGTTTCGGACTTGTTATTTCCAACTACTCGGCAACGATGCAACAGTCTATGTTTGTTATGTGGTTCTGTTTGTTGGTTGTAATTTTGATGAGTGGTTTGTTTACTCCCATTAGCAGTATGCCGGAATGGGCTCAACTAATTACCAGGCTCAATCCTTTGAGGTATTTTATGGAAGTGATGCGAATGGTGTATTTAAAGGGGAGTGGTTTCTTTGATTTACTGCCACAGTTTGGAGTATTGTTGTTTTTTGCAGTAGTGTTTAATAGTTGGGCAGTGATTAGTTATCGGAAGAATAACTAAGGATAATAATATAAAAACAGCTCGTTTCCCTTTCAGGGAAAGAGCTGTTTTATTACTTCTTATCACCGTTTCCGGTGAACAGCAAGTGGTTACCGTATTACTTTATTTCGATTTGCCGATTTGGCTTCTTCACTTCTTCTTCAGAGAGTTTCGGAAGTTCGATGTTTAAAACACCATGTTCTACGGATGCAGCAATTTTTTCTTTGTCCACATTGTCCGGTAGAATCATTGTTTGCTGGAACTTAGAGTATGAGAATTCGCGACGCAGATAGCGACCGTCTTTCTTTTCCTCCTTGTTTTCAGTCTTCTTCTCCATGCTGATAACGAGGTTGTTGTCTTCATCAATGCGAACATTGAAATCATCCTTCGTCATACCAGGAGCAGCCAATTCCACTTTGTACTCTTTTTCTGTTTCCAAAACATTAATTGCAGGTGCAGTAGCATTTGCTTTTACCATCCAATCGTTATCAAAGAAATCATTAAAGATACTTGGTAACCAACTTTGAGTTCTTCTAACAGGCATCATAATTTTAGTCTCCTATCTTTAAGTTAAACATTCAATTAATAAATTTAGAACTTCGGTGTTTTCACTTCCGATGGTATCGGTTATCCCGCCTTCCATCGTCCGCTCTCGAACCGTTGTTCGCTTCTATAAATGCAAACCTTATGCCAAGAGATTTTAGAGACTAAAATTGTCTATTTGTCATTTTTATAATGTCAATTTTGCAATATAAATGACAAAATGTATCTTGTTTTTATTTATTTTATATAAGATAGATGTTAATTTGATAACCTGTTTACTTCTTCTCGATCAGTTTGAACCTTATTCTTAGTGTTTGCCTTTCTTCGTCATAATCATAACTAATGATTTTGAAGGTACCCACTTCAGAAGTATGGGATACATGCAATCCGATGCAGGCACAGGCATCATAATCTCCAATGCGGACAATGCGAAGAGTTTCGCTTGCATCGGCAGGTAGCTTACTTAAATCTACAATATCTTTGGCCTGTTCATGAGTCATAAACTCAACAGTCACAGGTAGGTTCTGACTGATTACCTCGTTCACTTTATCTTCAATAGATTGGATTTGTTCCGCTGTCGGACATGACGAAAGTATATAGTCACATTTGCTTTTTTTCCTTTCGATGTGGGCATTGCGAGAACGTGGGCAGCCAAAGGTTTTCACCATGGTGGCATTGAGTAAATGCTCTGTTGTATGCATAGGAGCAATTAATGTGTCTTGGAATTTGGGTGCAGCTTGGTTTATTTCCATTTTACTATAAATTTCTGTATTATTGTTTAAAATGTAATTTTAATATTTTTCCGCAAACAAAAACTTTGTAGAGAAAAGATAGTCTGTTCCCTCATTACGTCTTTGTTTTCTAACATAAAATCAATGATAGTTTGTTTTTCTATCTTAATGGTAAATTTATCAGCAATTTCAAGTCGTGAATCTCTTCCTCTAAATTCTTTGATGGTATCAAGACATATGTCTTTTTTTAATTTGATGGAAGCTGTTAACCCGTCTTGATAGAATGTGTTTTCAAAAAACATATCATATATTTGTATTGAATTTTCGTCATAATAATCTTCAATTAATCCAAGTTCTTCAAATAGAGCACGTTTTATCCACCTTTTTATATTAATTTTATTCATATATGCGTCATAGTCTGTTTCAGATAAAGTTTCTGTTACTGAAACATAAATCCATTCTTTCCCTTCATTATATGAAGTGTTTCTAGCGCGTTTTACTAATATTATTTCATTAGTAAGTGGAATTTCGACGATAATACTTATTCCGAGCGATGTTCTGAAAACATTGAATTGTTCATTTAGCTGGCTCAAGTTTAAATTTTGGGATGGTATTAATTGACGTCTTTTAAGTTCCATACAAACCTCCCACATAACCCTATGGGTATAGTAATCTGTTTCAAAAAAAGAGAGATGAAGAATAGGTGATTCGTTTTCGTCAGGGGTTCTAGAATAATCATCTGATTCAAATATCCCATATAGCTTTCCATTAAAAAAACAACCATCTTTCCTTTCTATAAATTTTTCAGCAATCTGAATCTTACATTCTTCTATTATTTCTTTCAAATTATTGCATTTGAGAATGTTTTCTAAATGTTGAATATTGGGATAGTTAAGAATAACATCTTGGTCTGTTTTAAATCCATCAACATTTATCAGTTGGGCTCTATGATTAGGAGGTACAGATAGGAAAAATTTCTTATCTGTAATATTGTTGTTTATTTGCTTTTTTTCAAGACAGAAAAATGGAAATCCTTCTGCAATAATAGAGATGTTTGGATATATTAAAACATTAGTACGTGTGTTTTTTGTTTTACGTTTAAGTCTGTATAAATAGTATTTCTCTTTTTGAGTTTTAAGAATATAGTCAAAAAACTTTTCAACTCCCCATCCTAAAACAAATGCTATAATTGTTGAAATTTCCATATTGATATTTTATTATTAATAAGTTGTTTCAAGTTTATTATTCAAAGCATAATTATCTGCACTATTCTCTGATTTGTAGTTTGCTGCTTTACTATAAACTAACCATACATTGACACAATGTCCGATTTCATGCATTAATAAACGTTCAAGATAATATCTTCTTGCACTTTCTTCTGTGAATTCAATATACCAGTTACCTCGTTCTTTTACAGGTTCAGATGCATAGCCTTTATACCATGTCAGTAGTTTGTGACTGGGTTTACTCTTTCCTATGGAGATTTTGTTGTTTTTAGGAAATGGATATAGTATAATGGCATATACTCCACTACCCGTAGTAAAATAACCTTGGCAATTTACTTTAGAATTAGGCTTGCGTAGCCATATATGTGTTATACATGATACATCTTTTTCGGGTAATTGATTCAATACACTTTCAATATGGTCTATTGTTATTGGAAAATAGAAATCTCTGGACGGATTTTCCATTATATAAATGGGGCATTTATCAAATTCTGTTGGTTTTAATAAAGAGTGTTCTCTTTTCACAATATTATCCTTTAATTTGATTCGCATTCTTCCTCCTTTAATGTCACCAAAGGTGCGACTTTTCTTCCAGGCTGTTTTTTTCTTATTTTGTTGATGTCTCATAGGTTTTATCTTTTGTGTTTATTCATGGCATTTTGTATTTAGTCATTTACTGTTTCCAATAATGATTTTCTCTCCCAAGAAATGAGGTTGCTTATCTATACCTAGATCTATAAACATTTTGACTCTTGCAAGTAATTCCCGGATGTTAGTTTTCAGTCCGGCATAAGCATTTACATTTGGGGCGTTGTACCCGATGGCGTCTATTCCATTTTTCTCTGCAAGATAGATCGCTCGTTCGTTATGGAAACGTTGGGAGATGATGGTCAGATGATTTTGTCCAAACACTTCTTTGGCACGTACAACAGAGTCGAGAGTCCGGAATCCGGCATAATCTAAATAAATGGATTTTTCAGGAATACCTTTTTGCATGAGTGCTTTCTTCATTTCTTCCGGTTCATTGTAATCCTCTTTACGGTTATCGCCGCTGATGAGGATATATTTAATTTTCCCGGCTTTATATAACTCTACTGTTGCAAGAATCCGATAATCGAAATATAAATTGTTATTTCCATTTTTCAACTTGGGAGATGTTCCGAGAAGTAATCCTACATTGTTGGAGGGGATAGTATTTACCTCCGTATATAGTTTGGAGACTGTGTGTTTCTTGATTGTCCTGTTACATACAATTATGCTGATTACACACAGGATAGCTATTATTAGAGTGGTATAAAGTAGTTTGCGTTTCATGTTTCGGATAATAATTGTGACTTTACAAAAATACCATTCTTTTTTAGGAAATCAAGCATATAGACATAAAAAAAGGAGCAACGCCTTGCTCCAACCTTTGTTAACCTTAAATCTAATACTATGAAAAACACAGTGCAAAGATACGGACTGTTATGGAATTAGCAAATAATCCAAGAAAAAATGCATGTTATATAACATAGATTAAGAAAAAGTACCTTCGCCTTAACGGTTATTCGATGTTTTGGGCGATAGACAAATGCGTATGTTTCCATTTTTGTTACACCATAAGTATCTTTTATTGTTCAGAAGAAAGGGGGAGGATAGATAACCTGTTTCCATTATTTCTGTTACCCGATAGGTTAGGAGTGATGTTTTTTGTTGATTTGAGGGAATAAAAAGTCTGCCGGAATTTTGGGGATTCCGGCAGATTGTATGTAAGGATATGACTATATGGTTATCTTATCATCTTCTTTACTGCACTTTTTCAAGTGTGCCGTCAGCTTTGAACTGATAACCTACTTCACCCGGTAATCCGGTATTCAGGAAACTGATATTCGCAGAAAGGTCAGATTCGGAAGTAATGCTCTTTACTTTTGAAGCATCGTCACTAGATTTTTCACCTATACCTCTGTTTGCACCTTTACTTGTAACATAAAGTAAGGAACCGTTATTATTACCATCATCTACATAGCCTATTACTGCACCGGTATAGACTCTTCCTCCCGTACTCGTGCCAGCGATTACCGTACCTGTGGAATAACAATTATATACTTTCACACCATAAGATGACGATCCAATAACACCCCCTGTACAACTGTAATCTCCAGATATTCCTTTACCTCCAGTCACTGTCCCTGTAGTATAGTAACATGCTTGTATACTACCACTTATTGACAGAAATCCAACTACTCCACCCGCAGCTACTATACTGTTACTAGCCTCTGTAACAGTCACATTTCCAGTAGCATGACATGCTTTCACGGTACTTGCAGGTGCCCATCCAACTACACCACCTGCTAATTCTTGACCTGATACGTTAACAGAACTACTGCAATTTTCAATTGTAGAATTGTAACTGCCTCCTACAAGACCTCCGACATAGATACCAGAAACGATACCACTAGAAACTTCAATGTTTTTCACTGTAGCTTCTTCTATATATCCCAAGAAACCTGCACGTGGTATAGTAGTATTGCTCACTTTCAGTCCAGAAATAGTCTTCCCATTGCCATCGAAAGTCCCTTTAAATGGTTGACGAGATGTTCCTATCGGAGTCCACTCTTCATTATTCAGATTGATATTGTCTTTTAGTGTGATAGTCTTGCCACTGAAATCAACAGCAGCAGATAGGCCGTTGAAAGTCAATGCGCTTCTATCACCATTAACCAGTAATCCGAATTGTTTTAATTCTTCCAAAGTGGAAATTTCAAAATTACCACTTTCTTTGTCTGCTAAATACCATCCATAACCTTTCAACTTCTCTGTCACTGTCACCGTACAAGTAGCAGTAAATCCACCATCTTCGGTAGTTACCGTAATAATAGTAGTTCCTCCCTGGGCGACACCTGTTACTGTACCGTCAGCAGCAATGGTGGCAACTCCGAGTTCGCTGCTCGTCCATGTCACATTCTGATTCGTTGCATTAGCAGGAGTGAAAGTTGGAATCAACTTCACTGTGCTACCCTCCGGTACGGACTTATCTGCAAGAGCAACGTTTTCTACACTGATGTCCGTAGTATATACGATAACACGAGTAGCAGAATGTTCCGTTCCGTCTTTGCCAACAACAGTTACTTTCAATAAAGCAAACTCACCTTTCTCAATATTTGCTGGTAGGGTGAAAGTTACTTTAGCGTTAACATCAATCGTCTTATCTTCTTTGAATGTCGGGCTGGTAAGTTCTACACCCCAGGGAGTAGAAGCTGCACGAGTGGTAGCTTTTACAATAGCTACTTCCATTCCTTTACTGCTGGTCAGTTCGGCTTTGATAGCGGCATAATCACCGTCTTTTACGTTAAGCGCCAGTGTGAGTTCATGTTTTTCGCTGTTCACTTTAAACTCGTCGAACTTGTCAAATATCTTCATTTCGCTTGCCATTGGCAGGGTAAATGTTGCACCGCCTTCACCTGCAAGGGTAAAGGTTACTGTACCTTTGGTTTTGTCTACCGTTACACCGTCTGCGGCAAATACGGCATCGCCTTGTGCACCGTCTGCTCCGGCAGCACCTGCTGAACCTGTTTCACCCTTGTCGCCTTTATCACCTGTGGCTTGTACTTTCTTTCCGCTGTTCAACAACCATTCACCGTTTACTTTCCAATAAACTTTGCCGTCGGTGTCTGTAGCTACGCTTAATACGGGAGACTGACCGTTTATACCTGCGCTTCCGTCCACACCCTTATCGCCAGTGGTGCGAATCTTCTTGCCATCGGCATCGAGCATCCAAGTGGCGGCAGTAGTACCAATCTTTACTGTCCAGTAATACTCTCCTTCGAATTTGTCTACTCCGATAATAGGAGTCA